>Ga0194112_10000149_pt1 | contig 91288 bp, 86 predicted proteins | sample TA2MahC400mmetaG_FD_146191 | JGI IMG/M metagenome (GOLD analysis project Ga0194112, IMG submission 146191) | Freshwater microbial communities from Lake Tanganyika, Tanzania - TA2015016 Mahale Deep Cast 400m | ecosystem: Environmental > Aquatic > Freshwater > Lake | place: Tanzania: Lake... | reverse complement strand
GACGGCTGGACCAGGACGAGCGCGTAGAACGACCTCCACGCGGCAACGAAAACCGTGGTGGTGCCGACGAACCAAAGCAGCGTCAGGCGCGAAGGCAGCAGGTTCGGCGTCACATAGGGGAGAGTCAGGTAGAGCGCATCGGCCGTCACGACGGCGAGCGCCGCTGCGATGGGTCCGGCGGGCAGGCGGGCAGCAAGCCGCAGATCGTAGAGTTCGGCCACCGAAGCCGCGATCGCCCACGCTCCCGAGAGCAGGACGAACCAGGATGCCCGCCCGGCAACCGTGCCTGCCGCGAGTGGGAAGTGGAGCCGTACGGACAAGGTAACGAGCAACGCGAGGTTCAACAGGGCCAGGTCCAGGAACGCCAGGAGGACCTTGCGCTCCGAGATCTGAAGCGGCTGCCGGAACTCGCGCGGGCTCCTCATGGCGCAGTTGAGGCCGGGCCGGGCATCGGGCCGGCCCGCCCGGAAAGCACACGCTCGTAGACGGCGGCGGTCTCGGTCAGCATACGCTCCTCGGTGAAGTGCTCAAGCGCCCTTCGCCTGCCTGCCTCTCCCATTCTGCGGCGAAGGGCGGGGTCGGTCAGCAACCGGTCCAGGGCCGATGCCAGCGCCGCCGGGTCGCCCGGAGGCACGAGCAGCCCGGTCTCCCCGTCCACCACCGCCTCTGGAACGCCGCCGACATCCGTCGCGACGACCGGCAGGCCGCTCATCATGGCTTCAATAACGGCAAGCGGCATTCCCTCCCACCGGCTTGAGAGCACGAAGACGTCCGCGGTACGGAGCAGCACCTGCACATCGTCGCGGGCCCCGAGTACTGTGACGCATCCTTCCAGCCCCTGCTTCAGGATCAACGCCTCGACCTCCGGGAGCATGGGGCCGTCACCCACCAGCAAGAGGCGGTGAGCCGCACCGACGCGCGCCCAGGCGTTCACCAGCGTGACCGGGTCCTTGGGCTCCCGGAACCTGCCGATCATCACGGCCGTGCACGGTTCGCCGGTCCGCCTACCGCCTTCTTCCGTCGCGCCATCCACCAGCCATGGATCGGGCGCGATGCCGTTGGGAATCACTTGCAACCTCCAGGGCGGCCCTATCCCCGCCCGCAGCGCCGCCTCCCTATCGTGGTGTGAGACGCAGATGATGGTTGTGGCGAACCGGGCGGCCGTCCTCTCTGCGAGAACGAGAAGCGCGCGCATGATCGGCGGCCACCAGGATCCGGCGAACGGCCATCCGTGGGTCGTGAACAGCACCGCATTTGTCCCGGCGGCCCTTGCCGCAAATCTTCCCAGCAATCCCGCCTTGGTGCTGTGGCAGTGCACCAGTGCGAATCTCTCCCGGCGCATCCAGCGCGAGAGCCGCACCAGGGTCGCCAGGTCGGCCAGGGGGTTGGGAGCACGGGTCAATCCTGGAATCTCCACGGCGCGGATGCCTTCCTCGCGCAGGCGGGCCACCAGCGGCCCGCCCGGCCCGCATGCAACCGTTACATCGTAGAGGTGCCGAAGGCCCCGCGCCAGCGCAAGGACATGGGCCTGGGCTCCGCCCCAGTCAGAAAGCGTGATGAGCATCAGGATGCGGTGAACCACTCCAGTGCTCCAAAAGCAGCCACACCGAGCAGTGTGGGAACCAGCCCGAGCCGTGCGGTCGCGGGAAGATCCAGCCACTGGACTGCGAGGCGCTGGAACTCCAGCTTCGTGCGCAGTCTGTGGCTACGGGGGCCGGACCGCCCACGGCTTCCCGGCCCCAGCCGCCGTACCACCAGTGGCTCAGCCAGGTTCGCAACAGGGTGGGCAGCGGCAATCCGGACCATGAGATGGTAGTCCTCAAACCGGGTGTCCGCGTACCCTCCGCATGCCTGCAGCGCAGACCGGCGCATCATCGCCGAACTGTGAACAAACGGATTACCCCAGGCCATGGCCCGGCGGATCGCCCTGTCCGATGTTGGAACCCGGAGCAGCCGCTCGCGCCCCTGCCGGTCCCGCAGATACGCGCTCGACCCGACGACCGCAACCTCGGGATGAGCATCGAGGAACGCCACCTGGCGGCCGCATCGGTCGGGAAGCCACAGATCGTCCGCGTCCAGGATGGCGATGAACTCGTGCGTCGCCATGGCGATCCCCTTGTTCAGCGCCGCGGACCGGCCGGCGTGGGCTTCCCGAAAGACCCTGATGCGTGAGTCGCCGACCCCCTCGGCGACCTCCGCCGTCCTGTCTGTCGAGCCATCGTCCACGACCAGGACCTCGCACTCGGCGTGTGTCTGCGCGAGGGCGCTGGCTATTGCCTCGCGGATCAGGCCCTCCTCGTTGTGGGCGGTGATGACCGCGGTCACTCCGGCCAAGCCCATCTCCTCATGTCGGCGCTGCGGGATACGCCGGGCCCTCGCCCTGCGCGTACCAGCAGGCCACCGCGAACACGCACCACAGATGCCGCCAGTGCAGCGTGTCTATCACGAACCCATTCAGCAGTTGCCCGGCGAGCACGGCCAGCACCGTACCCCCACTTAGCCCGGCCCTGATGATGGTCTGTTGCCGCCTCAAGGGGACGAGGTGCAGGAGCAGGAAGCCGGCGAAGGGCACAAACGCGAGCAGCCCGTTCTCGGCCAATACCCTAAGGTAGAGACTGTGGGTCGCGTATGCGTGCACGACCTCGAACTGGCCCGGGCCCATGCCCAGCGCCCAGGACGAACTGCCGGGGCCAGCGAGGGCTCGCTCCTGCACTTCAAACCTGACTCTGTCGTAATCCTCCAGCCCGACACGCCCCACGAAGACAGGACCTAGATCGTGCGAGAGGACAAACCCCACAACCACCGCCAGGCCTAGGGCAAGGGCGAAGGCGCCGCGCCGCAACTGCGCGTACTCGCGCCGCCGCAGCGCGAGGACGGCCATGATCGCCAGCGTGACGGCTCCTGCCATGACGGCTCCCCGCGACAGGCTCATAACAAGGCCAAGCAGTAGGACGGCCGTGGCGAGAGCCCACCCGGCCCGGCCTCCTGCCATCACCAGATCCAACGACAATGCCAGAGGCAGGACGAGGAATCCGCCAAAGACGTTCGGGTCCTTGAAGGTACCCTGCCAGCGAGGGCCCCGGTGGTAGAGCAGGTGCTCCAGCCCTGGCACGTCATAGAACGCCACAAGCGTCAGCGCGGCCGTTGCCAGCGCTGCGACGACGATGCCGGCGATGACTGCCTGACGCGCATCCTGTCGTAGCAACCCGGCAACCGCGAGATAGAGCAAAGCCAGGTATCCGGTTATCGCCACGTACCGGGCGGCAGTGGCGAGATCACCGGCCTGCGCCACCGATACCACAGAGAGGCCGATGAATGCCGCCAGGGTCCAGAAGCGCGCGTCAAAGCGAACGTGAAAATGCCTCCCGGCCACTCCGGCGGCCAGTGCCACCGGCACCAGCATGTCGAACGGCGCCGGTTCCACCTGAACCACGGCGATTGTGGCGAAGGTGGCCAGCAGGAAACCGCGGTAGTCCGCCAGAGCCCACGCGAAGTAGAGCGGTAACCCCGAGAGGGTGAGGAGCACCACTCCTTGGGCGGGCAGCAACCTCACGACGGAAGTGACGACCACCGCCGAGAGGTGCATGAGGCCCGCGGCAGCGAGCAGGCGCCGGTATCGGCCGCACCATGCGGAGAGAAAGGTCACTTGCGATAGGCCTCTCGACGGTGCCGGACGTATTGGATCTCAACGCTACCGAGCCCCGCGATTCTGAAGCCAATATCCCGTAGGGCCCGTCGGGTGAAGCGAATATCAGCCATCAACGCCTCTTCCGGGTCCCCCGTCGAGGTGGACGGCCAAAGACGTCTTCGTACGAGTATATCCGCCCGGCCAGGCCGTCGGCCTGCGCCTCCCGCAGCGCCCGCAACGCTCCTGGATCGGCCATCTCCTCGGCGGTGGCCATCAGCAGGAGCACGGCTTGGGGGTCATCTCGCCCCCATCGCGGCCTCACCACGCCGGCGGTCCCACTTCGGGGAAGCGCGCCAGCGCGTCCCCAATCGCCTGCTTGATCCGCTCCAGGCCGGCAGGGGTCGCCGCCTCCGCCCTCAACACCAGTACCGGTTGGGTGTTGCTGGCCCGCACGAGTCCCCATCCGTCATCGAACACCACGCGCGCGCCGTCCACGTCAATGACCTGGTGCCCGCGCTTGAACGCCTCGGCCACACGCGCCACGACATCGAACTTGCGCGCGTCGGGGCACGCCACACGCACCTCCGGCGTTACGGGGTAGCGCGGCACGTCGGCCATCAGCGCCGACAGCGGCGCATCGGCGTGGGAGAGGATCCGCAGCAGCCGCCCGGCGGCGTACAGGGCGTCGTCAAAGCCGTAGTACTCGTCCGCGAAGAACATGTGCCCCGACATCTCGCCGGTGAAGACCGCGCCGATCTCGCGCATCTTGGCCTTGATGAGCGAGTGGCCGGTGCGGTAGAAGAACGGCCTGCCGCCCAGGCGGGTCACCTCGTCTGCCAGAACCTGCGAGCACTTCACCTCGACGATCACATCGGCGCCGGGGTGGCGCGGCAGGATCTCGCGCCAGTAGAGAACCATCAGGAGGTCGCCCCAGAGAATCTCGCCCTGGTCGTCCACGACACCTATCCGGTCACCGTCGCCGTCTACCCCGATCCCCAGATCGCACCGCTCGCGGCGCACAAGGGCGATCAGGTCGGTCAGGTTGTGCGGGTCCACGGGATCAGGGTGGTGATTGGGGAAGGTCGGGTCGGAGTCACAATAGATCGGCACGACCTCTACGCCCCACGCTGCGAGCACCTGGGGTGCGATCAGGCTGGCCGTTCCGTTTCCGCAGTCGAGCGCCACGCGCAGGCGCCGGGAGCCCAGCCGGATCTTCTCACGCAACATCTCCATGTATGCCGGGACAATCTCGCGGGACTCGATGCGGCCCACTCCGTCCGCGAACGGCCCGGCCTCCGCCCGCCTCCGGACCGCCTGTATCTGCTCTCCATGCAGCGTCCCGAACCCGCCGGCCAGCTTGAAGCCGTTGAACTCGGATGGGTTGTGGCTGGCGGTCACCATGACCCCGCCCTCGATCGCCCAGTGGACGCGCGCGAAGTAGAAGGTGGGAGTGATGACCGTCCCGATCCCGGCAACATCGCACCCCGAGGCGGTGAGGCCCTCGGCCACACCCGCCGACAGCGCGGGCGAGTGCGTGCGGTTGTCCGCTCCCAGCACCACCGGGCTTCCGGACAGATCGCGGTCTGCCACGTACGCACGGGCGATACGCGCGGCGATCTCCGGGGTCAGGTCGGTGCCGACCAGGCCGCGGATGTCGTACTCGCGGAAGATCTCGGGGTTGATACCGGAGGCCATGGGCTAGAACTCCCCAGGACGTGGCGGCGCGTCATCCGGCAACTCCGGGCCTGGCCGGGTCGTACGCGGAACCATGCCCCGTCGCTCTGTGATGCCCACGAACCCAAACTCTATCGAGATCTCGTTGCGGATCTGGCGGTAGCGCACCACCATATCTATGCAGTCCTGTATGAAGCGCACCGTGTAGTCAATGTCGTCAAAGGCCGACAGGCGAAGGTTGTAGGACGCGGAAGCGCCGACCTCCAGGGATGGGGATGCAATGACCATGAATGATCCGGTCAGCTTCGTTTCGGGAACCACGGTGTTGTGCGCGGCCCCGGCCGAGATCCGGAAGCGGTCCGGCACGGTGCGCGTAAGACCCAGGCTGACCGTGCTGGCCGGATCCACTACGTCAATGGCAAGCGGCGTGCTCCCCTGCACCGCGACGTAGAGGTACCGAAGCGAAACCGTGGTGTGGCGATCCAGCCGCTGGATCAGCGCAGCCCCGAATGTCGTAACCGTTCGCGTCGCACCCGTCCCGTATGCCGAGACGCGCGCGGCGCCGCGGGCGGCGAAGGTCAGCCCGGGAGCAATGCGGAGACGCTCCGTTTCCACTGCAAGCTCGCCGTCGAGCCGCGATGTGGCCAAACCCGAGGTCAGCTCGCTGTACCATCCGGCCGTGCCGGAGAGAGACCATGAGAACGGCCCCGATCCAATCCGGACAGGATTCATCGCCGCGCCGATCTCAGCCACGTCGTAGCGCAGTCCGTTGAAGGCCGCTCGGTCGTCAACCAGTTGCGCCCGGCCGAGCCGAAGGGTCGCGGTATAGGCCCGCTCCTCCCACGCCTGGGTGAGCAGCGGCGCAATCCCTGTGATCGTGCCGTACTTGATGTACAGACGGCCGCGGCCTGACCCCATCCCCACCGGGATCCTGTAGTCTGCCCAGAAGCCATCTATGCTGTTGTAGCCCAGGCCTGGGAGAATAGTCCCCTCGACCCCGGGCCGCAGCGACAGGATGTAGCGTGGGAAGGTCATCAGCCGGCGGTTGCGCAGGTATACCGTGGCGTGGTACGCCACGATCTCCCGGTCCGGGATCAACTCGATGCGTCGCGCGGTGATGTGGTAGACGGGCCGCTTGGGGTCGCAGTTGGTCACGAACCCCTCGAAGCAAACGAAGCGGTCCTGCGTGAAATCCAGGCGGTCGCCGCGCACGTAGAGCCGGCGGTCCCGATCCACGATTCCCTCTACGGGCTCGAACCGGCCCTCCTCGGTGCGGGCATTGTAGGTGAGCGCGCGACCTCGCAGTTCGTGGCCCCGGGCGTCAACCATGCGCACGTTCCCTGTGGCCACGACGATCTGCGTCCGGAGATCGTACCGGGCAGCATCGGCGAACAAACGGTACCGCCGGAGGGTCATGCGGACGTTGCCCTGCGCCGTCACGACCTGGCCGGCCGAGTCATAGACGATGCTATCGGCCTCCAGGGTCACCGGGACGGGTTGAGCCCCGGCGGTCCCAGCGGAGATCAAGACCGCGGCGAGCAGGGCGATCACACCATTCCGCACGTCGCACCTCATCGCATGTGTGTCCGGTGGTTATTCTGCTGCCCAGGATGGCTTCCCTGCGCCGCTGCCGCCCACGGAGCGGCCGTCGTGGAGGCCGCGCTCCGGGTTGCGATCTGCGCGGCGTTCGCCAGCATCGCGACCTCGAGTACCACGAAGGCCGCAACCGCGCCCGCCGCTGCCAGCGCCACCGCCGCCGGCCCCCGGGCGCGCAGCGAGGCCAGGCCGAACGCAACCAGCGCCGCGGCCAGAGTGCCGACGAAGGCACCTGCCACCATCACCCACGGACCGCGCTCGGCCGGGAACCGTGCCCAGAGGAACCAGAACCCGGCGGCGATGAGCACTAACGCCGGGACCAGCGCGCCCCATCCGACCAGGCGCAGGCGACCGGGCCTGTCGAATAGGGTCGCGGCAGCCCTGCCGGTCAAGATAGCCGCCGGTGGGAAGCATGGCAGGAGGTAGCGGAAAACCTTGTCCCCAGAGGAGAGCGAGAGGATCACGAAGATCGCCAGGAACCAGACTGCCACGATCCTCATGCCGGGAGGACCGTCGCGGAACAGGCGGCGCAGATCTGCCAGCGCCGAAACAAATACCGGCGACCAGGGCAGCATCCCGACCAGGAGGATCGGCACATAGGCGAAGATGGCCAGCCAGTACGCCGGCGGCGTGGAGCTGGCCGGCGTGAAGAACCGCCCTATGCCCATTGTCCCCCAGGTCAGGAAGGTGGTCACGAACTGGTCGCCATGCCGCAGTGCACCAATCACGAACCAGGGCAGGGCCAGGACGGCGAAGACCGCAGCGGCCAGCGCTGCGCGGCCGATGAGCGCCCGCCTGGCGTGCGGCAGCGCCGGACGGACGGCGAATAGCACCGCCAGGAGCACTATTCCGAACAGGCCGACGCCTGCGATCCCGCTGGTCAGGGCTGCCAGCGCCGCGCCCACCGCGGCGACGAGGACCCAGCGCGCCGCGCCGCGTTCCAGGTACCGAAGCACCCCGTACATGCCCAGGGTCAGGAAGAACGTCAGGGGCAGATCCTGCTGGGGCACGGTGGCCTGGTAGAAGAACTGCGACGCGGTCGCCAACACCAGCGCAGCCAGCAGCCCTGCCTCCCGCGACGCGCCGGCCGCACGGGCCATCCGATAGGTCAGGGCGATCAACGCGAGCGCCAGGAGCAACTGCCATAAGCGCATTGCCACGTCTGAGATCCCCAGGAGCCGAAAGGATAGCGCCATCAGCCAGAACGTGATCGGGGGCTTGTCCACGAACCAGCCGGGATGGTGGAAGGTGATCCAGTCGCCGGTGGTCAGGATGTTGGCGGCGATCCGGCCGTAGAGCGCCGCATCGGCATCCACCTGGGGCAGCGGTGCCGCGGCCAGAATGACCAGGCCGGCGAGGCCGATCAGCCCGAGCCAGAGGCGTGAGCGCGCCGAAGCAGGGTCGGACCGTGGGATGTTCATCTCGTCCCGGTCTCGATTCGTCGGGCCGGGCAGATCACCCTGTACGCGCCCCGTGAGATTGCCGGAGCGCGCCTCGTGAAATTGCCGGAACGCGACGGCGGAGACTATAATGAAGCGTCGTGCGCACGATGGCGAATAGTCCGCCTGCAACCACACTGGTCATCGTCGGCAACAGCCCTGGCGAGGTGGCAGGGTGGGCTGTGCCCATGGCCGCCGAGGCGCGGAAGCTGGCCTCCGAGGGAGGGTGGTCCGTCGAGACTGTGCTCTGCCTGCCGCCCTGCCAGTTTGCCAGCGGCCAGGAGGAGGCGGCCGCTGAGGCCTCTGGGGTATTCGACAGAATACTGGATCCCAGGACGACGCTGCTGCTTGCGCTCGGGCTCCCCGGGTGGACTCCCGCGGCAACACCGGTGGTCCTCCACGTCGGGGGCGAGTTCTGGTTCTCACGCCGGCTGGCCCGCCGGTGGGGCGGCCGCGCCTTTGCCTTCGTCGAGCGCGCCCACATCGCGCGCGCGCATCGAGGGTACGAACGGATCTTCGTCCCCACGACGGCACTGAGGGAGCGCCTTATCGGCCTCGGCGTCTCAGATCACAAGATCGAGGTCACCGGCGATCCCCTCCAGGACGCGGTGCTGGCGGACGGGGCGCCGGCGGACGGGGCGCTGGCAGAAGCGCACGGCGCGCACGATGCGCGCCCGAGGGTTGCGCTTCTGGCCGGCAGCCGCAACAGCGTTTTTTCCGCGGTGTTTCCTTTCTGGGTAGAAACGGCCGCGGCATTACGCGCGCGTGTGCCGGAGATCCGGCTGCTGGCCGTGGTCTCACCGTTCGTGTCGCCCCGAGTCAGGCGGATGCTGATCTCCCGACATCGGGCCGGCCTTGATGCCGCCGGCATCGAGGTCAGGCACGGAGACCGGTCTTCCATCCGCAATGCCGATCTGGCGCTGACCATTCCGGGCACCAACACGCTGGAGCTGGCGTTGATGCGGGTCCCCACCCTGGTGGTCCTGCCGTTCAGTCTGGCCCCGCAAATCCCGGTGGAGGGTGCGATTGAGTGGCTAACGCGGGTACCCCGTCTTGGGCTGGCGCTCAAGCTGGCCCTGGCGCGACGGCACATCAGCCGCAGGCCCTACCTGGCGCTGCCCAACATGCGCGCAAAGCGCCTCATCATGCCAGAGCTTGTTGGTGATGTTACCCCGGAGCAGGTGGCCGATGAGGGTGCCAGGTTGATACGGGATCGTGCCGCGCGCCTGAAGCTCGCTGAAGCGCTGGAGGCGATCTCGGTTGAGACAGGCGCCTCGCGCCGAATCCTGGCCGCGATTCTGCCAGGCGGGGCGGCGATTGCACGAAACGGAGCCGGGGCGTGAGCGACCTCCGGCGGATGGCCGCCCGGATAGCCCCCTACGGCTTCCATCTGGCAGGCGCCCTGGTGGCGATGCTCGTGGCCACCGGAGCCAACCTCGCGGTCCCCAGGTACACGGGCGTGCTCATAGATCAGATACTGGCCACGCGGGCGTTTGCCACCCTCAATCGAGGGGCCGCCGTTATCCTGTTCCTGTTCGCGCTCAACAGCCTGGCGCTGTTCGCCCAGATCTACCTCATGTACTACCTTGCCCACCGCGTCGTCGCCGATCTCCGCCAGGACCTGTTTGCGCGAATCCAACGATGGTCGCTCGACCGATTCGCGGTCTGGCAAAGCGGCGACGCGATCTCCCGAAGCCTCCAGGACACGCAGGTTGTTCAGACCGAGATGCTGATGGGGGCCGTGGACGCGGCCTCCGCGGCGTTGATGTTCACCGGCATCGTGGCCATGCTGCTGTGGATCGACTGGCAACTTGCCCTCGCGATCGCCGTGGTCATCCCGTTCGTCGGCATAATCGCCCGCAGCTTCGGCAGGGAGATACAGGGCACGGCTGCGCGGGCGCAGGAGCACGTGGCAGGCCTGGCGGGTCTCATACGCGAGGCGTTCTCCGGCGCGCGTGTGATCCGCGCGTTCTCGCGGGAGGACAGGGAGATCCGGCGGTTCCGCGACGAGAATGAACAAACCTTCGGCGCGAATCTGCGCATCGGACGCATGGTAGCGCTCCAGGTGCCCATCGTCAGCTTCATGACCGCATTCGGCGTGGTCCTGGTCTTATGGCTGGGCGGGCAGCGCGTGGCATCAGACCGGCTTACCGTCGGCACCCTCGTCGCGTTCCTGGGATATGTGGGGCTGGCCGTCCAGCCGGCGGTCGGCCTCACCCGCCACTACGCAGGACTGCGGCAGGCGCTGGGCGCCTTCGGACGGATCCGCGCCCTGCTGGACGAGCCGTCAGGCCTGCAGGAGAGCCCCGGCGCCGTGGCACTGCCGCCCATTGCCGGCCGCGTCCGCTTCGAAAACGTCTCGTTTGCCTATGCTCCGGGCCAGTGGGCCCTCCGCGATCTCTCTCTGGAGATAGCGCCCGGCGAACGCATTGCGCTGATCGGCCTGAGCGGTGCGGGCAAGACGACGTTGGTCAACCTGATCGGCCGGTTCTACGATCCCACTGAAGGGCGCATTGAGATTGACGGTTGGGACCTGCGCCGCGTGACGGTCCGCTCCCTGCGGCGGCAGATCGGGCTGGTTCCGCAGGAGACCGTCCTGTTCCGCGGCACCGTGTACGACAACATCGCGTACGCCCGGCCCGATGCGCCATTCGATGAGGTCGTGTCCGCGGCGAAGGCCGCCAACGCGCACGAGTTCATCGAGTCGCTCGGCGACGGCTACCGGACCCTGCTGGGCGAGGACGGCCTGCAACTATCGGGCGGACAGCGCCAGCGGATCGCCATTGCCCGCGCGCTGCTGAACAATCCGCGCCTGCTCATCTTCGACGAGGCCACCGCCGCGCTGGACAGCGAGTCCGAAACCCTGATCCAGGACGCGCTCACCCAGGCGACCCGCGGGCGCACCACGTTCATCATCGCGCACCGGCTTTCAACCGTCCGGGGAGCGGACCGGATAGTCGTGCTGGACCAGGGCACTGTAGTGGAAGACGGCCGGCACGAAGATCTCGTGGCTCGGGACGGAACCTATGCCCGGCTCCTCCGGCTGCAATGGGTAGACGCGGCGCCGGCCGATGTACCTGCCACTTCGGCCCAACTGCCGCCCCCACCGTAGGATGTCTCACACGGCACCCGCCCCTGGTCTCAGCGTAGTAGTGCCCGTCTACAACGACGCCCGGCTCCTGCGGCTGTGCCTGGCGCGCCTGACCGCGCAGACGCTCGCGCCTGCTGCCTACGAGATAGTGGTGGTTGACGACGGCTCCACCGACGACACGCCCCAGGTGATCGGCGAGGCAGCCTCCGGCCGGGTCAGGATTCGCTGCGTCAGATTCGATCGCAACCGGGGCAGGAGCGCGGCCCGCAACGCGGCGATCCGGGCCGCTGCGGCGCCGTTGGTGGCATTCGTGGACAGCGACGTACTGGTGCTGCCAGACTTCCTCCAGCGCCACCTTGAGATCCACCGCTCGGCCGCCTCCCCGGTGGTGGGCCGCGGGCCGGTCATAGTCATCCCCTCGCCGGAGATCCCTGCGCGGACACCCCGCATCAGGATCTCGCCGGCGTACCTGGACACCGGCAACTCATCGGTCCCGCGGCAGGTTCTTGTGGAGGCGGGGTTATTCGATGAAGGGTTTAGGGTCTATGGGTGGGAGGATTTCGATCTAGGGCTGCGCATAAAGGCCCGCGGGATCCCCAGGGTGTTCTCGCCTTCGGCACTGGCGTACCATGTCCAGCGGCCGCCGACGCTGGAATCGCTCGACCGGCACCTGGCCAAGGAGGAGGAACGGGCCCGCACGGCGCTCTATCTGCTGCGGAAGCACCCGTGCCCTGAGACCCGCATGCTGATCCAGGACACCCGGCCGCAGCGGGCGCTGCACTTCCTTTTGGGTGGGGCAGGCCTGGTCTCGCCCGCGACCGCCCTGCGGCTGGCGCGGTGGCTGCGCAGTCGAAATCTATCAACGCTGGCGTTCCTGGTGACGCGCGGGATCCTGAACCGCCACTACCTCGCCGCGCTGGACCGGTTCCGCGCGGGCGCGGAGCGAATCTAGCGTGGAGGCCTGGCGCTGGCGTGAGTTCCTCCTGCTGCTGACGGCGTTCGTCTTCTCCGTGGGTTTCGCGTCAGGGGGGTTCCTCCTCTTGCTGGTGCTCGCGGCAGGCGAGACCCTGGCGGGCGAGCCGCTGTGGCGCCGTACCCCTGTGGATGCCGGCCTGCTCGGCCTAGTGGCCGCCACGGTACTGTCGGGACTGTGGTCTGAGTGGCGCGGGACGGCCTTGTGGTCGGCGGTCGCGTTCGGCCTGAGCGCGGCGGTCACCCTGCGCGCCGTGGTGCTCGCGGTCCACCAGCGCCCGGTGTTTGCCCGGCGCTTCATCGGGGCCTGGGCCGCGGGCGGGGTGGCGGCAGGCGCGCTCGGCATCGCCTGGCTTGGGCCTGCGCCCGGCGCCCGGGCGCAGGTGTTCAACATGAACCCCAACGAGCTGGGCACGACCATGGCAATCGCCGCGGTCATGCTGCTTGGCCTCTCGCTCGATGGACCGCGCCTGCGGCGCCTGCTCTGCCTGGCGGGCCTTTCCGTGGCGACCGCGGGCCTAGTGCTCACATGGTCGCGCGGCGCCTGGCTGGCCGCGGTGCTGGGCGTGGGGGTGTTGGTCGCCAGAACCGAGCGCCGCCTCCTATGGCCTGGTATGCTCGCGGCCGCGCTCGTCATGGTTGCGGCGATACCAACCCTGGGGCCGCGCTGGGAGTGGCATGCAGGTCGCATCCAGGAGACCACCGCTGCCGACGGCCCGTTCAGCCGCATCCCTATCTGGCGCCTGGTCCCAAAGATGGTCGCAGACCATCCGGTGCTGGGCACCGGGCTCTCCACCTTCCAGTTCGTGTATGAGAGGTACAGACAAGGTTCCACGGCCGTCCCGCACGCGCCGCTCGCACACAACCTCTTCCTGCAGGCCGCCGCTGAGACCGGCCTGGTGGGGTTGGTGGCGCTTCTGTTCTTCCTGACCACAGGGGTGCTGGCCGTTGCCAGATGGCACACCAGGGGGCCGCCGGGCAGCGAGCAGCGCAGGTTGAGCGCGACCGCGCTCGCCGCCTTCGTCGCGCTACTGGCACACCAGATGGTGGACGGCACCGTGCTGCGCATCCACATAGCGGTGGGACTCTTTGCCCTCGTGGGGTTGGGGGCGGCGTTCTCGCCGGGCGCTGGCGAGCGGGCACCGTGACGCCCAGGGCACTGGACCGGCTCTTCCTGGGCGGCGTGCTCCTCGCGGTGTTCTTGTACCCAGCAGGGTATACCCTGTGGGCGATGCCCGTGTTGCTCGCGGCCATCATCCTGGACATCGCCTCAGGACGGCGTCCGTGGATTCCGACAGCCTTCGACCGTCCCCTTGCCGCGCTCCTGGCCGCCTGCCTTGCTTCGGGCCTGGCCTCGGAGTGGCGGTTGTGGTCGGCCGGGCTCGCCGTCCTGTTTGGGCTGACAATGTGGGTAAGCGTGTACTCTATCGCTCGGGTTGTGCAGGCCCGGCAAGAGGTCGTCAGGTATCTCGTCGCTGCCTGGGCCGCCGGAGGGCTGCTCGCGGCGGTCTGGGGAATCCTGCGGTCGGCCCCTTACTGGCCGGTCGGCGCCTCGACCCCGCCCCTCTTCCAGACCGCCCTCGGCACGACACTTACGGCGACGGCCGTCCTCTTACTGGGCATCTGGACAGTCGCGGATGGGGTACCCGTCCGGATCCTCGCCGCCGCAGGACTTGTTGTAGTGCTGGCTGCCCTGGAGCTCACCTGGTCGCGGGGAGCATGGATTGCGGCCCTGGCGGGCCTGGCGGTTATGGTGGTACTTGCCCCGCGCAGGCGGGCCGGGCTGCTTGTGCTCTGTCTCGTCGTGCTGCTCCTCGCGACCGCCGCGATCGGCCCCGGGAGAGTCTCGCTGGCCCGTAGGATCGAGGCCATTCCCAGCGCGACGTTCAACCTCGATCGTCTGGCACTGTGGGAAGGGGCGCTACGGATTGCCCGGGCGCACCCGGTCCTGGGGACGGGCTACGGCACGTTCAGCCGCGCCTGGCCCCGGCACATGCCGGAAGACATCGTGCAGGATCCCACGACCGCGCACAATCTCTATCTCACCTTCGCCGCTGAGACAGGGCTCGTCGGGCTGGTGGCGTTCCTGGCTTTCATCGTCGCAGCACTGTGCGGGCTCTGGCGCCGGATCGCGTGCACCCGCGGTGACCCGCGCACCGACGGGCTCTGGGTAGCGTGCCTCGCGGCTACGGTGGCCGTACTCGTGCACCAGCTCTTCGATGTTACGGTGGCGTCGGTCCACATGGGCTTTGGCTTCGCCGCGCTGCTCGCGCTCGGGCAGGCTAGAGGACGCCGATGAACTCGGGGCCCGAGATCAGCGTCGTCATCCCGGCCTACAACGGTGGCTGGGTGCTCCACAGGGCCATCGAGGCGCTGCAGGCTCAGGATGCGGACCCCGACCGTTTCGAGGTAGTCATTGTGGATGATGGCTCGACCGATGGGTCCACGGACGGACTCGAAGGCGGCAGGGGATCTGTGCCGATTCGCGTGCTCCGCCAGGCGAACCGCGGCCGCGCGGCCGCGCGCAACCTGGGCGCCGCCGAGGCCCGAGGCCGTGCGCTGCTGTTCCTGGATGCCGACATCTGGGCGACACCCGGGCTCGTCTCCGCGCACCTGGCGCACCACGCGGACGGAGGCGCGGTGGGTGTCCAGGGCCGATCGGTCACGCATCGCGACAGTCTGAAGACGGTCTTCATGCGCGCCACGAACCTGATACCCGACGTTACCATCCGCAGGCGCAACGCGCTCTCCCCCATGCACATCATCACCCGCAACTTCTCGGTGACGGCGGCGGCGTTTCGGAGCGTGGGTGGGTTCGATGAGGGCTTCGTGGGCTACGGGTGGGAGGACATCGAGCTGGGACTCCGCCTGCAGCGGGCGGGAGTATCGCTGAGATACGAACCCGCCGCCCTTGTCTACCACCATCACATCCAAACCCTGGATGGTCTCATCCCGAAGCTCCACCAGGGTGGGGAGGGCGCAGTCTACTTCTGGCGCAAGCACGGAAGGCCGGCGCACCTGGGGTTGTTTCTCGAGGTCCACCCTGCCCTGCTTCCCCTGAAGTGGCTCGTCTACCGAACTGGGGTCATCACGCGTCTTGTTGAGGCGGTCCTGCCGTGGGCAGAACGGCATTCCGTGCTGCCGTTGTGCAGCGAGTGCTACAACCACCTGCTCTGGCGCTCGTACTACAACGGAGTGTTTGAGGCCATGCGCCGCCGCGTCCCGCACAAACCATGACACGGCTATCGGTGGTCATGCCGTGCCTGAACGCGGGAGGAACGCTCCGCCGTGCGATCGAGGCGCTGTGGGCGCAGGATGCGCCGCAGGGCACCTTCGAGATAATAGTGGTGGATGACGGTTCCACAGATGGTACGTCCGAGATCGCGGGCAGTTGCAGGGGACCCGTGTCCGTTCGTGTAGTGCGCCAGCCCAACCGGGGCCTCGCATCTGCCCGCAACCGGGGCGCGTTGGAAGCTGCCGGCGATGTCCTCCTGTTCATGGACCCGGACGTCTTCGCTTATCCAGGCATGGTGAGCGCCCACCTGCGCCACTACGGCGATGCCACGACCATGCGCGCGGTCCAGGGGCGGACCGTTCCCGATCCCGAGACCCTGACCACGCCCTTCATGCGGACGAGCAACCTAATGCCCGACCTGACAATCCGCAGACGGGAGAACCTGTCACCTTTGCACGTTGTCGGCCGGAACTTCTCGATCACCCGGCACGCATTCGAGAAGGTCGGGCGGTTTGATGAGGGGTTCGCAGGCTATGGGGCGGAGGACACCGAGATGGCCTTCCGCTTCCACCAGGCCGGCGGGCGGATTCTGTACGAGCCGGAAGCCTTGGGCCTGCACCACCACCCCATCTCGATAGAGGCGGCGGTCGCCCGCCAGGTCCAGTCCGGACGCGCGGCGGTGCGGTTCTGGCAGAAGCACGGCAGGAAGGCCGCGCTGGGGTTCCATTTCGAGATCCACCCCCTCCTGCTTCCCTTGAAGTGGCTGGTGTTCCGCACCGGCATCGCAAGGCGTCTCGTCCAGACGTTCCGTCCGTGGGCCGAACGGCATCACCGGTATCTCATCCTCAACGAGTGCTACAACAACCTCCTCTGGGACGCGTACTACAGGGGCGTCTTCAGTGCCCTGCGCGAAGGGCACGCCGCGGCGGACTCGACCTGGGAGCGCCCCTCATGACGGGTAGGGTCCTCATGGTCAGCAACGGCACAGGCGAGGACCTGATAGCCGCCAGCATCGCCGCGCCGCTGCAGGCGGCAGGCGTCACCGTGACCGCCTATCCCCTGGTCGGCACCGGCGCCTACCCCCCCTCGGTACCGCTGCTCGGTCCCTGCCGAATGCTGCCCAGCGGTGGGTTCTCAATGCGCGCAGGGCTTCGGGGGCTGGGCGACGATCTGGCCGCTGGATTGATCGGGCTGTGGCTCGGGCAGAGACGAACGGTATCCAGCCAGCGCGGCAGGCACGATCTTGTCGTGGCAGTGGGTGACGCCTACTGCCTGGGGATGGCCGCGCACGCCGCCCCCCGTGTAGCGTTCGTCTCGACGGCGGACTCGGTGCGGATCAGCGAGTTCGGCGCACTGGCTATCAGCGTGATGCGCCGCAGCGCCAGCCGCATCTTCACGCGCGACCCCGACACTGCGCAGGCCCTGGCCGCCATGGGGCTACCGGCGGTTTCGCTGGGCAATGTGATGATGGACCTGGTCGGGAACGCGGGTGAGACGTTCGGCCTTCCCCCGGAGGCGCAGGTGGTAACGCTGCTCCCCGGGAGCCGCGCCGACGCGCCAGGAAACGCCGCGCTCCTCGCGCAGGCCGCGCAGGCGATCGCCGCTGAGGAACCGGAGGTTCGGTTTCTTCTTCCTGTGGCGCGAACGGTCAACGCCGAGGACATTCTGCACCACCTCCTTCAAGCAGCACCCTGTCGGAGCGGCGCGACCGTAGGCGGAACGACTGCTAGCGGCGCGACTGTTGGTGGCGCGCATATTGCCCTCACGACGGCGTTCGCGGACGCGGTGGCGCGGGCCAGCGTCGTCGTCGGGATGGCGGGAACTGCCAATGAGCAGGCCGCAGGGCTGGGAAAGCCGGTTGTTGCATTCCCCGGCCCTGGCGCGCAGTTCACCCCGGCCTTCCTCCAGATGCAGCACCGGCTCCTGGGCGAGGCCCTCATTCCTGCCCGCGACTGGCGGGAAGCGGCCGCTGCGACCGTCCGGCTGCTCCGTGATCCCGATGAGCGGGAACGCCGGGGCGCCGTGGGGCGGGCGCGCATGGGACCGCCTGGCGGCTCTCACCTCATTGCAGAAGCCCTTCTGGCAATGATATCGGGCTGAGGGCCCGCCATAGAAGCTGCGAGTACAATCCAGAACACCAGGAGAGGGCCCGCAAATGCATGGGACACTGCGTCGAAGTTGCCGTGCACCAGCATAGCCACGAGCGCGGCGACCGCGGGGGTCGAGGCCGGGATTCCCCGTGAGAACGCTCTCACAAGCGCCAGCACAAGCAGGAGAACGAAAGCAATCGCCGCCGGGATGCCCGCGGCCGCCGCAACCGCAAGCACGTCGTTGTGAGCATGCGCCGCGCCCAAATGGGCGGGCAACTCCATGACCGCGATCGTCCGGTCCGCCGGATCCTTGTACCGCGCGTAGACCGTCCCGAACGCGCCGTGTCCGACGCCGAACCAGGGGTGGCTCTCAATTATCCGTTTCGTGGTCCGCCAAATGGCAAGCCGCTCTGGAAAGCCCACGCTGGGGGTGAAGCCGACAACCAGGGCGCGAGGCCACGGGTTGCGGCTCTTGTCGCCGTGCAGATACTGACCCACCATGGTTCGAGACAGCGGGAGCGAAAGCGTGATCGCCGCAGAGATGACGACCGTGGCAAGAACAGACACAACTGCGCGGGGCTGTTCACGAACCACTCGCGTCGACCAAAACGTCAACCCAATGCAGAAGCCCAGAAGGGCCCAACGGCTGAGCGTTCCGATCAGCGCGAACACCCCTGCCGCAAGGCATGCGTGCACGACCCAGCGGCGACGCGGGAACGCACCAAGGCTCAGCAACATCGCGGCCACGAGGGCATAGGCGGACACGCCAGGGGGTTGCGGTCCCAGACTGAACCGTCGGAAAGGCCCCAAGTGTGGATTGTGGAGATACAGGTAGCTCAGCAGCCCGACTGCGGCCGCGATCGGCAGGCCGACGCACGCCCAGCGGTAGAGCACACCGATCAGGTCTGGCCTTGCCTGGAACCACCTGAAGGGAAGTTGGTACGCCAGATAGATGACACAGGCAAGGCCCAGCACCTCAAGGAACGCCTGGCTTCGGAACTCAGAGACCGCCGCCGCAAGGATGGACCAGGCGAGGAACGCTGCCAGCGGAAGGTCCAGCGGGGTCCTGGTCCATAGCCGCCTCTCCCCCAGCGCGGCCCAGGCAATGGCAGCGGCAGCGACGACCATTCCGCCCAGCGGGATTCCAATGCCGGCAACCGCAAGGGCCAGGCGGCGGGCATCAGCGCGAGGTGATGTGGCGGGTGGCGTAGGCATGATCGCGGTCTGCCAACGCTAGCTGCCCACGGTTACGCTATTCTTCCGGGCAAGTCCTGCACGAACCGCGCGCGGCGGTTCTTGGGCTGGGGATCCGAGAATGCCACATTCGCGGGCCCCCAGCATAGCCCGACCCATCCCAAAAGCGGGCCTGTCGGATCAACGCCTGCCGCCGAGCTCCAGCAGGTTCAGTTGGGCCAGCACCGCCCAGTTTCGCAGTACATCTACCGCGCTGAGGGACCGGGCCTTCCGGCCGTAGGTCGTAATGCCCACGATCCCGCAGTTGTGAAACCGCCCGGAGCGCAGGATGCTGCGGACCGCAACTGTCCGAGGACCGACGAACCAACCGATCGTGTCGTGCAGTGCCACAACACCACCCTCGATCAGATACGGCTCCCACATCTTGAAATCGCGGCTCACCGCGTCGTATTCGTGCGCGCCGTCGATCCAGAGCAGCCTGACCGGCCCTGACCAGCACGCCACCGCCTGCTCCGAGGTCATGACCAGGGGTACCACGCGGTCCGCCACCCCCGCGCGCCGGATGTTCCCCTCAAACTCGGGAAACGTCCAGATCCCCGACCCGTGCTCTGCGCTCCCGGTGTGGGGATCGATGGCGTATACCTTCTCACGGCCGGCGGCCTTCGAGCCGCTGGCCAACCAGATCGTCGACTTCCCCTTCCAGCTACCGATCTCGACGATGCTCCCTTCGCCAGGCCCACCATACGCGGCCGAGTACAGGAAGGCGGCCTCATCGTCACGTAGCCAGCCCTCCACCTCTGCGGTGACCGACTTGAGGCGATGGAATTCGCCGGGATCGGGTTGAGGGAACATTCTAGATGCGCTCAAGATGGCACAGCACGACGAGCCTGAACTCCTCCGGCAGCGCGGCCACTACTCCGGCTGTCATCACGGGAAGCAGCCGCACGTGTCGCGGGACGGCCTGCCGCTCTTCTATCGTCCCTCCGCGGGCAAGCACGTCCTCGACGGTCAGGGATTGCGCACCGCACTCCATCAGAACCTCGCGGCTCATGCCGATGACCGCGGGGATGTCACCGAGGTTGAGCGGGCCAGCAGGTCTTCCCGAGAAGACCGCGACCTGACCGCCCTCGATGAAACCATGCCCAGACCCCTCCCAGAAGAACAGCACTCCCTCCGGGACCTCCTCGGGCTGGTGAGTCCTCACAGCCCCATCAGCACCCACGGAGAAGGGCTCTGCCGGCCTGTCCAGGAGGATAGTACAGCCGATCTCCTCCAGCGCCTCCCTCTGAAGCGCCTCGAGGGTGGATTCGCCCGGCTCGATGCGCCCTCCGATGCAGCCTATCCCGATGATGACCCCTCCTCCGGGCGTGTGCGTCCACCCCTCGGGCTTCTGAACATCGAAGAGGAGCCGCCCTTGCTGCCGCAGGAGCACCGCGACGCCGACTATCATGGCGTCGCGAGGACCCAGAACGCCTGGCTCCAGGCCCGCCGCGGGCCAGCCCGGCACTCCACCCGCACAAACCCTTCGTCGCCTGCAGGCGTGTAGCGTCCTTCGCCCCCACGGAACACGGCACGCGAACGGCCCCCGGCATCGAACACGTGCACCTCACCGGCGGCGCTGCGCACTGCAACAGCGCCGTCGGTGACACCGAGATCGGCTTCCACGCCTGTGCTGGCGTAGAACGCCCCGGAAAGCAGCGCGGCGCGCAGGGCGTCGGCCGTGATCGCCTCGACCTTCACCATCACCCAGCCGCGGTCGAACTGGGGCAGGATGTGGCAGTCGTCGCCAGCGACCGCGCCGATGCGCCCTTCTGGGCCGTGCGCCCAGGCCGCGCGGGCCCAGCGGCGCAGGTCCTCGTCCGGGTTCGAGTGCGGATTCCAGATCTCAACCAGAAACGGCCCGGGCAGTGTCGCCATCGTCTCGGCCGTCCACGCACCGGTCCACAGGTTGCCGGTCCACGACGGGTGCTCCAGGCACGGGATCCCGCCGGCGGCCAGGGTGCGCGTGATGCGATCCTGGGCAGAACCAGCCCCCAGCACCCGGTCAACCAGCAGGCGACCCAGGTGCGGCCCCAGCGGAGGTATGCCCCGGACGATCGTCTCCTCGACCCCGGGCAGAGCCAGGAACGAGTCGTCGCTCACCTCATCGCAGCGAGTAACGCGGTCGTGGTCGGTGAAGCACACGAAGCTGTACCCGGCGTCACGGTATCGGCGGGCCAGGTCGGCGGGTTCAAACCGGCCGTCGGAACGGCGGGTGTGACAGTGCAACTGCGCCTTGCGGTAGGTCCCCGGCATCGCGTACGGATCGCTGACCGTCACGGCAATGCCTGAAGAACAGCCGCGACCGCGGCAACACCAGCGTCCCGGTATCCCAGGCGCCTCAGGTGCTCCCTTACCCTGGCCATGCGGTCAGTGAGACCAGGGTGGGTGCGCAGGAGAACCTCATACTTGCCCGGGTCTCTATCCCCGGAGGCGCGCAGCCGGCTCATGAATCTGAGGGCGGCCGACGCGTCGTATCCGGCGCGGTGCGCGTAGTCAACGGCCAGTCGGTCGGCCTCGAACTCGAACTCACGCGAGAACCCTCTCGACAGGAAGAACCGCACTATCTCCGCGATCTGCGTGGCGGTGGCGTCACCACCCAGGAGCACCCGAGCGACCAGTCCGAAGAGGAAATGCCGCTCGATCATCACCACGTGGTGCCTGGCGGCCACGTGACCCACCTCGTGCGCCATCACGAAGGCCAGTTCGGCGTCGGACTGGACAAACCGGACAAGCCCCTCGGTGGCGTAGACAAACCCGCCGGGCAGCGAGACCGCATTCACCTCACGGCCGCGCAGCACCTTGAACGCATAGGGCAATCCACGCCGATCTGAGACAGCGGCCACGCGCTGCCCCACCCCGGCCGCCCGGGCTGCCAGCGAGGGGTCCTGCGTTAGGCCAACCTCGGCTTCCAGGCTGGCCGCCGCGTGGCGGCCGATCCGGATCTCCTCGTCCCGACCTATGATCCCGGTAACGGCCGGGCGCGCGGGAACCGCGGTGGCTACCAGCACACCTATGAGCACAAGCCCCCATCGGGGCAGATGCAGGACACGCGCTCCTGCGCGCAGCGCGCGCACGCCTGCACACCGCGCGCGGAAGCATCCTTGCCGCATGCGGGGACGCGTGCTACGATGCGCGTGAACCGGTCCTGATGGCCCCATGCAAATCACCGTTTCTCTATTCGCCGCCCACCGGGAAGCCGTGGGCACCCCAACCGTTCAGCTTGCGGTCCCGGACGGCACCACGGCCGGCGGAGTCTGGGACATCCTCACCGCGCAGTATCTGAAACTGAACCGCATGCCGCGCCCGACCACGGTGGCGATCAATGATGCCGTAGTGCCACCGAGCACCGCCCTGGCCCACGGCGACCGCGTTGCGCTGCTGGCACCGGTCAGCGGCGGCTCTCTCGTCGAACTCGTAAGGGATCCCATCCGCGTGGAAGCGGTACTCGACTCGGTACGCCACCCGGGCGCGGGCGCGGCCGTGCTGTTCCTCGGCACGGTCCGCGATCACTCGCGCGGCCGCGACGTGGAGCGCCTCGAGTACGAGGCGTACGAGGCGCTCGCGCGGACCGAGATGGCCCGAATCGCGGAGCAGGCAGCGGAGCGCTGGGGTGCACGTATCGCCATCGTTCACCGCCTGGGTGCCCTGGCAATCGGCGAGATCAGCGTCGCCATCGCGGTGGCCGCGCCACACCGCCGCGAGGCGTTCGAGGCCGGCCGGTTCGCGATTGATACCCTCAAGCAGACCGTCCCGATATGGAAGAAGGAGATCTGGGCCGGCGGCGCCGAGTGGATCGGCGAGGAAGAACCCTCCGCCCCGCCAGCGGCTCCAGAACCCTAAGGCACCAGCACGACCTTCCCGAACTGCTCGCGGCGCTCCAGCATGCGGTGGGCTTCCGCGGCCTTAGCCAGCGGGAGCACCGCGTGCACCACGGGACGGACGCCGCCGGATTCGACCAGCCGCATCACCTCGAGCATCTCACGCTTGGTGCCCACCCAGGTCCCGTGGATCGCGAGTTGCCGGCCGTAGATGTACCTGATGTCGGTGGTCCCGTCGGCACCCGTGGTAGCGCCGCAGGTCACCAGCCGGCCTCCGCGCGCCAGCGACTTGAGACTCGTCTCCCATGTGGCCTTGCCCACGTGATCGAACACCACGTCCACTCCCCGCTTGTTGGTCAGGCGGCGCACTTCCTCGTAGACGTCCTGCTCAGAGTGGTTGACCACTTCGTGGGCGCCCAGCTCCCTGGCGCGGTCCAGCTTCCAGTCCGCGCCGGCGGTGGCGAATACCCGGGCCCCGAACTGCCGTGCGATCTGCACCGCGGCGCTGCCCACACCGCTGCCCGCGCCCCAGATCAGCACTGTCTCGCCCATCCTGATGCGCCCATTTGTAACGAGCATGTTCCAGGCGGTCAGGAAGACCAGGGGCACCGCTGCGGCCTCCTCGAATCCGAGGTGGGCCGGTTTGGGCAGCACGTTCACGCGGGGAACGGCGACGAACTCGGCGTAGCCGCCCGGGATGTGCTCGCCCAGGATCGAGAACGAGTCGCACAGCGTGTCGCGGCCACAGATGCAGGCCGGACACTGCCCGCAGGAGACCCCGGGCGAGATCATCACCTCGTCCCCAACGGCCACGCCTGTCGCGCGTTCGCCTACGCCGGCCACCACGCCGGCCACGTCGGCGCCCAGGATGTGGGGAAACCGCAGCCGCAGCCTGGGCAGACCCCGCCTGACCCAAAGGTCAATGTGGTTGAGCGCAGCCGCCCTTATTGAGACGAGGACGTCGGTCGGCCCGGCCACGGGTTCCGGGGCCGCCTCGTAGACAAGGACCTCGGGGCCTCCGTGCTGGTGGATGTGAACGGCCTGCATCGGTCTACTCCTCCAGCATCAGGCGCTTGATCTCCGCGGTGATGCGCAGTGCCTCGTCCATCGGACGCTGCCACATGTTCCGGCCGAAGATGAGCCCGGTGGCGCCGGCCTGCATCACGAGTCTTGCCTTCTCGAGCAGGTCGGCGTCGCCTATCTTGCCGCCTCCGCTGAAGAGCACGAACGACTGCCCGGCGCTGCGCACGACTTTCTCCACTGCCTCGCGGTACTCCAGGACCATGGTGTTGTACGGCGTGGGTGAGCCCTCCTTCGACTTCTGATCGAAGACGGGCACGTTCAGCTTGATCACGTCGGCGCCGAGCTCGGTCGCCACGCGCGCAGCGTAGTCCACGGCGAACAGGCTGTCGCGACCGCCCTTCTTCTCAATCGCCTCGCCCCTGGGGTACGACCAAACGACCAGGGGCATTCCGTAGCGGTCGCACTCCGCGCGCACCGCGGTCAGTTGAGCGATGTCCTCGTCCTGCCGGGGCGAGCCCACGTACAGGGTGTAGCCGACAGCGGCGGCATCAAGCCGGACCGCGTCCTCTACATGCGCGGTCATCCCCGAGAACGCCCGGTCCGACGGCGGGATGTTCGTGCTGCCGTTGATCTTGAGTATGAGCGGGATCTTGCCGGCGTAGGGAGCCAGGTGGCGCGCGGCGATGCCGTAGTGGAACGCGATGGCGGAGTAGCCGCCGTCAATCGCCAGCCGTATCTGAAAATCCGGGTTCTCGCTCGGCGGGTTTGGAAGGAAGTCCACCGGGCCGTGCTCGAGGCCCTGGTCCACCGGGAGAATGAGCATTGTACCCTGCCCGGGTCCGTGCTCGTACAGCAGGCGGTGCAGTCGCGCGCGCTTGCCGTGCGCGAGCGGCATTGAATCGAGCTGTGGTCTCTTGGTGCGTGCTGTGGTCATGGTGGTGCCTCCCCACCCGGGCCGCGGTATGGCGCCGGTGTATCTGTCAGGGTGTTGTTTCTATCCGCGCCCTGGTCTGGCCTTCCGCCACGAAACGGCCTGCCTCGTACCAGACCGTCAGCTTCTCGGTCACCAGGAAGCGGCCCGCCTGTGTCAGTCTCACCTCGCCGCCGAAGACGGCCTTGCGCTCCGCCATGAAGACCTCGGCCGCCACGCTTCGGACCTCAATGTCGCGCAGGACCGCGTGCACGCCTCCGGTGGCCTTCACCCGCTCCCACCGGCCCAGCGCCTCGATCCGCTCACCCTGGAGGAACCCGTCCCGGCTCTGCACGCGGGCGCGGCCTTCCAGGACCGCCTCGCCGCGCGTGCGCATGTAGACCAGCCGGGCGCCGGTGGCAATCAGATCCGGCGGCGTGAAGAGCGTAACGTCACCCAGAGCCGTGACCGTGTCGGTTTCCGGCACGATGGTCACCTGCGCGGCGGAGACCAGCCCGCTCTCGACCTCCAGGCTGGCCTTCCCGCGCGCCACGATGCGGGTGATCGCCGACATGGTGTACAGGATCGTGATCTCACCGCCCTCGAGCACGCCCTGAGGTGTGACAACCTTCGCCTGACCTGTCAGGACCCCGCGCCCCTCTCGATGGTATAGGGTCGCACGTGCGGCTGTGGCCGTCGTCGTGCCGTCTGTGATGCGCACACGGCCCGCGGCCACCACCGTGCGGGCCTGGGCATCGGCGTGCAACTCGTCCGCGGTCACCGTAAGCCGCGGGGAGGACGTGGGTGCCGGTGTGGCCACCGGCGCCGGTGTAACAGACGGTGTCGACGCGGGAGAAAGTGCCCCGGCAGAGCGGGCGGTCGGCCCTGCGGCCGCCCCGAGCCAGAGCGTAACCGCAGCGATTGCCAGGGATGTCGCGCGCTTCGCACTCACGGACGGTCTCACTTGGGGTTCCGCGTAATGTAATCGTAGAGCGTCCGATCGCGGTACGCAGCGGCCAGGTGGGCAGCGGCCTTCTTCTTGTCCCCTTTACGGGTGTAGCTCAGGCCCAGCATGTAGTGGAGCACCGCGTTCTTGGGGTTGACCGCGAGACCCCTCTCCCATGTGGCGATCGCGCGGTCCAACTGCCCCAGGTTGGCGTACCCCTGCCCAAGATAGCCGTAGCCCCAGTCGTTCTGCGGGTCGAGCGCGACGATTCGCTCGAACTCGGCGGCGGCAGCCGGATGCTCTCCCAGGAAGTAGCGGGCAAACGCCAGCCGGTAACGGGCGAGCAGATCGCGGGGGTTCCGGCGCAGGAGTCCTTCGGTCTCGGTCACGATCTGCCGCGCCAGCGCCGGACGGCCGGCAAGGGAACCGATTGCTTGATCGGCCTCCTGAAGCTGCTTGAAGCCGTCAAGGACTCGCCCGCTGCGCGCGTAGAGCATCGCGAGCGTGAACCTGGTGCCTGGATCCGCTGGGGTCTGCTGGACCTGCTGCTCGAACCGCCGGGTCAGGGCCGGCCACTCCGCGGCCGTGCCCTGCGCGAACGCGATCCTGGACGGCGCCGCTGGCAACAGCGCCGCAAGCAGCACCGCAAGCAGCACTGGGGTCACCGCCAGCACAATGGCCCGCCCGCTTCCGGTCAAGGGGCTCTGCCCTCCTGCGCTCGGTGAGCAACCGGCAGCCGAGCCACGACCCTCCGGGCCACCTCACGCAGCACCTTCGAGGCAGGGCTGTCCGGATGGGCCCTGATCGTGGGCAGCCCGCTGTCGCCGCCCTCGCGCAGGGCCAGATCAATGGGGATCTCCCCCAGAAGCGGTACACCCAGGATCTCGGCCAGTCGCTGCCCGCCGCCCCGGCCGAACAGGTCAACGGTCGGCGCCCCGGGTGCCGGCGTGAACCCCGACATGTTCTCAACCACGCCGATGACCTCCATGTTGACCAGTTCGGCCATCTTCGCGGCGCGCCTTGCTACGCTCACGGCCGCGGGCTGTGGTGTGGTAACGATCAGCATGCTGGAGTGGGGCAGCGTCTGCGCGATCGTAAGGGAGACGTCTCCGGTCCCGGGTGGCAGGTCAATCAGCAGATACTCCAGGTCGTCGCCCCAGTGCACATCAGAGATGAAGGTGACCAGGGCCCTGTGCAGCATCGGGCCCCTCCAGACCACCGCCCCTGAGTCATCGGGCAGCAGGAACCCGATGGACATCACGCGGATGCCGTCGCTCTCAAGCGGGATCAGCATCTGGTCTATGGCGGTGGGCCGTCCGGTGACGCCGAGCATCCGAGGGATGGAGAAGCCGTAGATGTCGGCGTCAATCACCCCCACCCGCCGGCCCTCAAGCGCCATCGCCACGGCCAGGTTCGCGGTCACGGTGGACTTCCCCACGCCGCCCTTGCCGCTGGCGATCGCGATCACCCGCGTGGTCGAGCCCTCTCTGAGAAGGCCCCGCGGCCTGGAGGGAGGCATCGCGCCGTCCAGGGCAGCAGGCGGTTCGCCGCCGTGCAGTTGCCTGACCAGTGCCTGACGCTGCTCCTGGTCCATGACGCCGAGCCGGACCTGCACGTCGCTGACCCCGTCCATGGCACGGATGCGCTCGGTAACCGCGCTGGCGATTGTCTCGCGCAGGGGACAGCCGCTGATCGTAAGCAGCACCTCCACGCTCACCCGGCCGTCCTCCACGGCTATCTCCCGAACCATGTTCAGCTCAACGATGCTCCTGTGAAGCTCGGGATCCTGCACGTCGCGAAGGGCATCCAGGATCTGCTCTCGCGTGGGTCTGCTCTTGCGGCCGGCCATCTTGTTCCTCCCATCATTCGGACGGCACCCGGTCTCTGGCACCGAAAGTGTAGCACGCGTCTCTACCTACTCTGCGCAGGCGGCGGCTGTCCTCGTGCCTTGGGACGGCGCCGCCGGCGGCGGCGCCGTCCCTTGACATCTCCAGGCCGCACTGCCCCGGGCACGCCTGGTGCAGCCGCGGGCACGCTTGGTGCGACCGCCGGCTCGACGGCGCCCTCTGGTTCCTCTTCGGCCTCTGGCACGCCGCCTGCACCGGCCTCTTCGGTCACCGCAGGCACCCCGGCAGCAGACGGCCGCTCGCGCCGGATGGATGGACGAGCCAGGTCTCGCTCGGCCGAAGTCTTGATCTTGGCCAGCGTGCCCTCGATGTGGCCTGCCAGGACCTGGCGCACCGCCGCCTCGGAGAAGAGTGCAACGCCGGGGTCCACCGCCAGTTGCACGAAAAGATCCGTCTCGCCGTCGGAGTCCCTTATTACGTACGCTCCCGTCATCTCCAGGAACGTCCCGCGCACCTGTCTGAACTCGATCCGGCCAGGGGGCCTCAGCGAGAACCTCTGCACCGACGCGACCGGCAGGCCTCCGAAGAACCCGCGGAACTCCACCAAAGGAGAGGCAGGGGACCGGTCTATCATGTCCGCGGCCATCCAGATGTTGGTGAACCGCGGGTGGGATTCGAGCCGGCTCAGCAACTGCCAGACGCGCTGCACCGGGGCCCGGATCACCCGATGTCCCTCGGCGCGGACCAACCCAGGCACCTCCCGCTACCGCCCGGAGTCCGCCAGCACAGACTTGGAGATGATCGCCCGCTGGACCTCGCTCGTGCCCTCGCCGATCTCGCACAGTTTCACGTCGCGGTAGAAGCGCTCCACGGGATAGTCCTTGGTGAACCCATACCCGCCGTGGATCTGTACCGCGCGGGCAGCGGCACGCGCTGCGGCCTCGGAAGCGTAGAGCTTGGCCATCGAGGCCTGGCGGCGAAACGGCTGGCCTCGGTCGGCCAGTTCCGCGGCGTGCTCGGTCAACAGCCAGGCGGCGTCCAGCTCGGTGGCCATGTCGGCCAGCATGAACTGGATTGCCTGCAGGTCGGCGATTGGCCGGCCGTAGGCAGTGCGCTCCTGCGCGTACGACAGGCTGGCGTCGAGCGCCGCGTGCCCGATGCCCACCGCCATTGCCGCGATCCCGATGCGGCCCCGCTCCAGCACGCGCATCACCTGGGGGTAGCCGTCTCCAGCCTCGCCAAGAAGTTGCTCGTCCGGCACCTCGCAGTCCGCAAAGTGGATCTCGGAGGTATCGCTGCTGCGAACCCCAAGCTTGTCCTCTTTGCGGCCGATCTCCAGCCCCTTGCTGCCGCGCTCGACCGCTAATGCGCTGATCCCCTTCCTGCCGGCCCCGGGCGCGGTCACGGCCATGACCACATAGATCCCTGCGTGGCTGCCGTTGGTGACGAAGACCTTGGTGCCGTTGAGTACCCAGCGATCTCCGCGACGCTCGGCGCGCGTCTTTATGGCCGCGGCGTCGCTGCCAGCGCCGGGCTCGGTCAGGCACCAGGCACCCAGCGCCTCGCCGCTGGCCAGGCGCGGCAGGAACCTGCGGCGCTGGGCCTCGTTGCCAAACGCCGCGACGTGTCCCGTGCACAGCGAGTTGTGCGCGGCCACCGACAGCGCAACACCACCGTCGCCCCAGGCCAGTGCCTCGATTGCGGTCGCCGTGGTCACGGCGTCCAGGCCACTCCCGCCGTAGTCAGCAGGCACGGTCATACCCATCAGCCCCAGGCCTGCCAGCCGGGGAACCAGCTCAACCGGGAAGCGGCCTTCGCGGTCCCAGATCGCAGCGTGCGGCCGCAGTTCCTCCCGAGCAAACCCTCTTATAGTCCGGTGGACAAGCCGCTGCTCCTCGGTGGCGAGCGTCTGCACCATGCTCCTCCTGTCCCGGGCTATCCCTTGACCACGCCTATCGGGCGCATCCGCGCGACCCGGTGGCTCAACCCCGCGGCATGGCAGATGGCCACGACGTCGGCAACATCCTTGTACGCCTCTGGCGCTTCCTCGGCCAGCAGGCCTCGGTCCCGCGAGCGGACGACGATGCCTGCCTTGCGCAGTTCGTCGCTGACGTCCCGCCCCGCGAGATGCCGAAGCGCGGCCTTGCGGCCGAGCAAACGTCCGGCACCGTGGCAGGTGGAGCCGAAGGCCTCGTGCATCGCGCCCTCGGCCCCGATGGCAACGAACGAGTACCGCCCCATGTCGCCGGGGATGAACACCGGCTGGCCGACCTCGCGGTAGCGGGCCGGGACCTCGGGATGTCCGGCCGGAAAAGCACGCGTGGCGCCCTTGCGGTGTACGCAGACGCGGCGGTGCTTTCCGTCCACCTCGTGCGTCTCGATCTTCCCGATGTTGTGGGCCACGTCATAGACCAGGCGAAGGCCCAGGCGTTCCCACGATTGACCCAGCACCCGCTCAAATGCCTCGCGCACCCAATGCGTGATGAGCTGCCGGTTGGCCCACGCGAAGTTGGCCGCCCCGCTCATCGCGCCGAAGTACCGCTCTCCTTCCGGGGACCGCAGCGGCACGCACGCGAGCTGCCGGTCCACCAGGTGGATGCCGTGACGGCTCGAGGCGCGCTCGCAGACGCGCAGGTAGTCGGTGCAAACCTGGTGCCCCAGTCCCCGGGACCCTGTGTGGACGAAAACGGCAATCCGGCCGGGTTCCTCAATCCCCAGGACCGCTGCGGCGGACGCATCGAATACGTGATCCACCACCTGGATCTCCAGGAAGTGGTTCCCCGAACCGAGCGTGCCTACCTGCCCGCGGCCGCGCTGCTTGGCCTCGCCGCTGACGGTCGCGGGATCTGCCTGCTCCAGGGCTCCACCCGCCTCTGTCACGTCCAGGTCGCCGGCCGTACCGTATCCGCGCGCCACGGCCCAGCGGGCGCCCTTCGCGAGCACCTCGTCTATCTCTCCCATCCCGACCTTCACGCGACCGCCGACCCCGACGCCCGAGGGAACGGCGTTGTACAGGGCGTCTACAAGGGTGGTCAGATGAGGCCGGACCTCGTCCTCGGTGAGGTCGGTGCGCAGCAGCCTGACGCCGCAGTTAGAAACAACGAACGAGTCTGCGATGAAGTTGTGATTCGCATCCTTGACGGTGAAGTCATACACCGGGCCATCAAAGGGAACCTGCTCGTTGCGAGCGATTCTGTCCCAGACCTGCCCTGTCCCACCCAGGCCTCGGGTCGCCAGTTCAATGAACGTCGGGAAATCAGGATACGCCGTCTTCATGCGCAGGTATTGAGCAGCGACACACGCCAGGTACTGCTTTCGGCGATTGTACTCGAACCCGATCGTGCTCCAGAACCGGACTAGGTTCGCTGGCTGACTGGAGATCTGCAGCCTGAGGCGGATCGAGGCTTCACCCGTCTGACTCACGTGCTCCTTGCGCTCCGCCAGCAGGGCGCTCTCCACCCCGAAGTCGAGCAACCAGGTCCGGATCCCCTCAAGATACCGCCGCCCACTTGCCACAACACCCGCACGCTTGTTCAGAGAAAGGACCGGTCCGGTGAAGTTGTAGGGATGCCCTGTCACCGTCCTGGGGCTGGTGAGCTCAGCACCGAAGAGCGCTGCCAGGTAGAGGCGCTTCATCCAGCGGGGCGCACGATTGAGCCATGCCGGCACGTCGAAATCCTGGGAAGCCTTCGCGCCTGCGGTTGTGCCCAGGCAGCGGAGAAGCATCGCGAGGGCCGTTGACCCCACATGGATGCACGACTCCGTGTGATCGAACTCGGCGCGGCCATATTCTGTTTCGATGGCGTGTGATCTGCGACGCTGGTAGATGCGCGAGGGCGTGAAGCCTGCGGCCGCAACATCCTGCCGGATGGTCTCGAGATCTTCAACCTTCGCGTAGCAGGCAAGCAAGGATCCTCCTCCGCTGCGAAGCTGCAGGCTGCCATCTCCCTGCGTGAACCCCATCAGCTTGATGAGATAGGGCAGCGCTGGATGATCCATCCTCAACGGCAGGAGGCCCCTACGCCGGAGGACCCCGAGCACCTGGGTCAGCCCGTTTGCGTGACCTGAGTAGGATAGGCGAACGTCCTCTGCGGTAACCAGGACGTCACTCGGGGGCGCCTCGTAGGGAACGCCTTCAAACGGGTACACCGAGACGTGCTGGCCCTGGGCGAGATCCCCCAGCGGAATCATGCCGTCGGGCGTCAGGAACGGATGATCGGCGGTGGCCCGAATCTCCCGGCCCGATTCGGTCAGGAGCCTGAACATCCTGGCCGTCGGTGTGGGAGAGGTGATGAACGCCAGGATCTCTGTGTCCATCACCTCGGTGTGTGGGTTGACGCACTTGATCCTCTCGTCGGGCCAGCGGTCGCGAAAGGCCGCGATCGCCTGCTGATAGCCAAACTCGTGGAGCACCCGCGCGTCTCCGGGGAGGCAGTTTATGTCGTAACCGACACCGCCGGGCGAGATGATGCCTTCCTCGAGATCAAACGCCGCCACGCCTCCCACCGGGAACCCGTAGCCCCAGTGGATGTCGGGCATCGCGAGCGACCTCCCAACGATGCCCGGCAGCGTGGCCACATTGGCAACCTGCTCGATGGCCTGCTCCTCGGCCATGGCGCGCAGCATGCGCTCGTCGGCATAGATCAGACCCGGAGCCCGCATGCCCGGCTTGTAGCTGACCGGGAGCTCCCACCGCCAGTCGTCTATCTTCCTGAGAATCTGCGTCCAGGCCGTCGTCATGGTCCCTCACCTGCCGCCGCACGAAAAGACCCCCGCATGCTTTCCATGGGGGGCCCGTTCGAGTAGTCCAAAGACCGGCTAGAAGGGAACCGCTTCCACCCCACGGATCTCCGGGATCTCCTGCTTCACCATCCGCTCGATCCCTGACTGTAGGGTCATCATCGCGTGCATGCACCCAACGCACGCGCCCACCAGGCGCACCTGCACGATGCCGTCGGCTACGCCCACCAACTCGATGTCGCCGCCGTCGCCCTGGATGTAGGGCCGGATGGTGTCAAGCACACGCTCCACCCTGCTCTGCAGGCTCTGGTCGGGCTGCTCAGTGCTCGCCTGATCTGTCATGACTGCCTCCGGGGGCATTGTTGACGAGTGTACTTACTAATCATAGCGGCGCGCGGCCGGCCGCGCAAGGCGTCTTGGGGCGCGCCTTTGGGGCACGCTTCGTAGCCGTCGCCTTAGGAATCTGCGTGCGCACAGGCCTGGGCCGATCGCGTACCGCATCCACCGGACAGAGGAACCCAAAAGGTTCCCTGCCTGCTCGAAACTGGTGTGGTGTCCCAGGAGGTATAAGGATGAAGTCCATGGCTCCAACCCTGTGCTCCGTGCTGCCGATGCGCACTCTGCCCCGGCCGCGCAGTACGAGCACCGCGTGCGCGTGGCGGTGCTGCTCGAGTGACGAATGGCCGCCCGGGGCAATCTCGAAGTACCGCAGTTCGAACGCCGTGGGCTCGTCTTTTCCGCCCACCAGCACGAACCGCTCGACCCCGCGCCAGGCCAGCGGTCCGCGCGTGGTGGCCTTGTAGGGAACCGAGGGAAACCCCTTCCAGCGGAACCGCGCAGGATCGAAGCGCGCGATCAGCGGCTTCACGGCCGCACCACCACCTTCAGGGCTTCTCCGGCCTCCCGCAGCAAACGGTACCCTCTATCGGCTTCCGAAAGCGGGAGGCGGTGCGTCACGAGGGGTTCAACCGGCAAGCCGGCCACCAGCAAACGCAGCGCCTCGCGCGTCTCCTCCGGCCCGGCGGAGTAGGCCGGCGTGATCGTGATCTCCTTGAAGTAGAGGTCGTGGACCGGCAGTGGCCATCGTGCCTCCGGCGGCGTGGGAGCGAAGACCACCAGGGTCCCTCCCTCTGCCAGACTGCTGCAGCCGGCCTCCAACGCCTCAACCGTGCCAGGGCCCACTATCGCAACGTCCGCGCCCTCGCCGGCGGTTGACTCGCGCACCACATCGCCCAGGCGCTGCCACGAGATGTCGGCCACCACGTCGGCGTACCGGGCCGCGATCGCCGCCCGCGCCGGAAGCAGGTCGGCGCCGATGAGCACCGAGGGCGCCGCGATCTCGCGCAGGGCCAACAGGTGCAGAAGACCCATCACGCCCATACCTATCACGAGAACGCGATCGCCATCCCGGATCCTGGCGCGACGTACGGACTTGACCACCGTAGCAAGCGGCTCCACGAAGGTGGCGGCATCGTCGGACAGTTCCTGCGGCAGGCGCAGGGTGTCGGCCGCAACCGCTGGGGCCTGGGCCAGCGCATATGTCGCCAGACCGCCGGGTATCAGACGCCGGGCTGCCCAGGCCGGACAGTGCACGTGATCCCCACGCTGGCAGGCCCGGCAGGACATGCAGGGTGCGTGGTGGTGCACGAAGACCCGCTCGCCCGGGCGAAACGCGGTTCCAGAACCGGCCTCAACCACCACGCCCACCGGCTCGTGGCCCAGGGGCACCGGGGCCTTGCGGGCAATGTACCAGTCCATGATCTCGCCGGTGCACAGCCCGCACGCGGTGATGCGGATCAGCAACTCGCCGGGGCCGGGTTGTGGAACCGCCACCTCCTCAAGCCGCAGGTCCCCGGGTCCGTAGAAGACCGCGGCGAGCGCGGTCGCCGGAGGGCCCATCGTCACGCCTCGCCCCCGGGCAGGACTGCGTACTTGGTCCCGACCCCGCGGTCCAGGTCTTCAAAGACCTCGCCGATGGCGCCCAAGGGCCGGGCGCCGGTGATCATGTCAAATGGCCTCACCGCGCCGGTGGCCAGCAGATGAAGCGCCTGCCGGACGTTCGCGGTGCTGTAGTGGAAGGCACTGACGAGATCCACCTCTCCATAGTGAAGGCGCGTAGCATCGAACGCCACCCGGCTTTCGCCCGGAAGCCCGCCGAAGAGCAGGACGCGGCCTCCAGGCGCAGCCCATTCAGGCGCCGCGTTCCAGACATCGGGAGATCCGGTGCACTCGATGACCAGGTCGGGGCCTCCGCCCGTGAGGGTGCGCAGCGCCTGCCCGATCTCGGTCGTGGATGAATCCAATGTATGTCCGGCCCCTGCCTGCTCGGCAAGCGCCAGCCCTGCCCTCCTGCGCCCAACCGCGATCACCTCGTGCCCGCGGCGCCGCGCCTCATGGATGTGCAGGAGGCCGATCGGCCCCAGGCCAATCACGGCCACCGACGCACCGGCGGCCGGGACGAGTCGCTCCCAGGCATGAACGACGCAGGCCAGCGGTTCAAGGAACGCTGCCTCAAGGTAGGACAGGTTCTGCGGCTTCGGAAAGATGTGCCGGCTCACGATGCGCGCCGGCAGGCGCAGGAAGTCGCCGTAGGCCCCGAGCGCGATTTCATCGAAGAGTGTCGCGCACAGGTTTTCGCGCCCGTGCCGGCACGGCTCGCACCGTCCGCACCCGGCGGTGTGCACGAAAGCCACCGGCTGTCCGACCGAGAACCCCTCGACATCGTCGCCCACGGCGGCGATGTCCCCGGCCGCTTCGTGGCCAAAGGGCCCAAAGGCAACCCGGGGATGCCCCCGCCGGTAGGTCTTAAGATCGGTGCCGCAGGTCAGCGCAGCCCTTACGCGCACGACCACCTCGCCCGGGCCGGGAGATGGCACGGCCGTCTCGATCAGGTCAAGCACTCGTGGCGCTCGAAGAATCGCCTGTCGCATCGTGCAGCCGCCCTCGGCCCGGACTACCTTTGCCCTGAGCCGGTCTCGGTGGGCAGGCCGAGATTCGCCCACGCGATGATCCCGCCTGCCAGGTTGTAGACGCGGGTGTAGCCTGCCTTGCGGAGTACCTCGACCACCCCGGTGCTGCGACTGCCAACCGAACACTGCACGATCACGGGCCGGTTCGGATCTATCTCCGAGGCCCGCCTGGGTACCTCTGCCACAGGAATGAGCCTGGCGCCAGGTATGCGGGAAGACGCCCACTCCCAGGGCTCGCGGACATCTATCAGCTGGGCTCCCTGCTCGAGCATGATATTTGCCTCGTGTGGGTCCACTTCGGCGATCGGACCAGGGGCGGCGTCAGTGGTCTGTGCGTGCGGCCGGCCAGGCAAGCCGCAGAACTCCTCGTAGTCAATCAGTGCCGTGATGGTCGGGTGATCTCCACAGACAGGGCATTCCGGATTCCGGCTCCATCGGACGGCGCGCGTCTCGCCTGCGAGCGCGTCCACCAGCAGCAGGCGGTTGGCCAGGCTCTCACCGGCACCGAGCAGCAGCTTCACAGTCTCGATCGCCTGGATGGTGCCCATGTGCCCGGCCACAGCGCCGACGACGCCGGCCTCGGCGCAGGAGGGTACCGAGCCCGGAGGAGGCGGCGCGGGGAACAGGCAGCGGTAGCAGCCACGCCCGGGTAGGTACACCGTTGCCTGACCCTCCCACCTCAAGACGCTGGCGTCCACAAGCGGCCTGCGGAGCAGCACGCACGCGTCGTTGACCAGGTAGCGCGTGGGGAAGTTGTCGCTGCCGTTGACCACCACGTCAAACTGGCCGATGATCTCGAGGGCGTTGGCCGAGGAGAGCACCGTCGGGAACGTCACCACGGTGATGCCTGGGTTGATCTCCCCGAGGGTTTGCGCTGCGGATTCGGTCTTGGGACTGCCGAGATCGCGCGTGCGGTGGAGAAGCTGCCGGTGCAGGTTGGAGGCGTCCACCCGGTCACCGTCCACGATCCCGAGGGTGCCCACCCCGGCCGCGGCAAGGTAGAGCGCCACCGGCGAGCCCAGCCCGCCCGCGCCCACGACCAGGACCTTGCTGTCGAGCAGGCGGCGCTGGCCGGTGACCCCCAACTCCTCGAGGATCATCTGCCGGGAGTAGCGGGCGAGCTGCTCCCTGCTCAGCAGCGGCGCCGAGGCCGGCTCGCTCACCTCGGGAATCCTCCTGCCGCCAGTGGCGGCGCGTTGTAAGCGCGCACCGCCTGCGCCTGCGCGTCGGCCCTGTAGGAAGAACGCACGAGCGGACCTGCCTCCACGTACCTGAACCCGCGACGAAGGCCCTCATCGCGCAGCTCAGCGAACTCCTCGGGAGCGTAGTAGCGGGCAATCGGCAGGAAGTCGCCTCCCGGCCGCAGGTACTGCCCCAGCGTCAGCACGTCGCAGTCCACCGAGCGCAGATCGTCCATTGCATCCAGGAGCTCGTCCTCGGTTTCTCCCATGCCAACGATGATGCCGCTCTTGGTGAACGGGTTGTACCCCCACTCCTTGCACCGGCGGAGCAGCTCGAGGGACCGGTCGTAGTTGCCGCCTGGCCGCACGCTCGCGAAAACCCTGCGTACGGCCTCCAGATTGTGCCCCAGGATCTCCGGGCCGGCCTCCAGAACCGCGCGCAACGCCTCGGGGTCGCCCTTGAAGTCCGGCACGAGCACTTCCACGGTGCAGCCGGGGAGTTCTCGGCGAATGGCGCGGATCGTCGCGGCGTAGGTGCCTGCACCGCCGTCCTTCAGGTCATCCCGGTTCACCGAGGTCACGACCGCATGCCGCAGGCCCATTGCGGCTGCCGCGTCGGCGACCCGCGCGGGCTCGCCCTCATCCGGCGCACCGGGCCTTCCGTGGGCAACCGCGCAGTACCAGCAACGCCTGGTGCACGTGTCACCGAGAATGAGGAACGTGGCGGTCCGGCGTTCCCAGCACTCGCCGATGTTGGGGCACCGGGCCTCCTCGCAGACGGTATGCATCCCTCGGCGCCGCATGATCCGGGCCAGGTCGGCGTAATTCTCGCCTCCCGGCAGGCGGACCTTCAGCCAAGGTGGGCGCCGGCTACCGTCGGTCATCATGATCCGGCTCAACCATGGACCCCCTTTGCCAACGCGTCCAGCGCCGCCTCCTTCAGTGTCTCTGAGAGCGTGGGGTGCGCATGGACCGCGCCGCCCAGTTCCACAACCGTTCCCTCCAGGTACCTCGCAAGTACCCCTTCCGCCAGGAGTTCCGTGACCGCGGGGCCCAGCATGTGTATGCCCAGGATCTCGCCGGTACGATGGTCTGTCACTGCCTTCACGAAACCGTCGCGCTCGCCCTCGATCGTCGCCTTGCTGTTGGCCTGGAAGGCGAATCGCCCCACCTTCACCTCATGTCCGGCCTCCAGCGCCTGCTGCTCGGAGAGCCCCATCGAGGCCACCTGTGGGATAGAGAACGTGGGCCGCGGGACCGCCTGGTAATCTATGGACCTGCTTTCGACACCTGCGATCGTCTCGACCGCGTGGATCGCCTCGTCGGAGGCAACGTGCGCCAGCCGGAACGGGCGGGCGATGACGTCACCCACGGCGTACATCTCGGGCACGGAGGTGCGCAGTTGGGCGTCCACCACAACGGCGCCCTTCTGCGTCTCGACGCCTGCCGTCTCCAACCCCAGGCCATCCGTGACCGGACCCCGGCCCACCGCCACGAGCAGGTAGTCGGCCTCCACGCCTATTGTCTCGCCTCCGCGGTTCAGCGTGATGGCCAGCCCACTGCCGGAGCGGACAACGCCACTGGCAGTGGTGCCCGTGTAGATCTTCATTCCCCTCCGCGCGAACAGGCGTTCCATTGTCCGTCCTATCTCGGGGTCCTCGAGGGGTAGCAGGGTCGGCAGAAGCTCGATCAGGGTGACCTCGCTGCCCAGCGCGGCAAACAGGCTGGCGAACTCCACGCCGATTGCACCGGCGCCGAGGATCGCGATCGTCTTCGGCACCTCCGTGAGCGCCAGCGCGCCGGTGCTGTCGAGCACGCGCTCGTTGTCCAGAACGATCCCAGGAATACTCCTGGGCGCGGACCCGGTCGCCAGGAGCGTGTGCCTGGCCTCCAGCTCGGTCTCGGACCCGTCAGAGAGCGCAACGCCGATACGGGTACGGCCCAGCAGTGCGCCGGTGCCCTCAAGGACGTCAATCTTGTGCTTCCGCATCAGGTATTGAACGCCCTTGTGCAGGCCTTCCACCACGGTTGCCTTGCGCTTCTGCAGGCGTGCGTAGTCCACGCGCACCGGCCCGGTCTCGATGCCCAGGGTCTGGGCCTTCTTCAGTTTCTCAACCAGCTCCGCGGTGTGCAGCAGCACCTTGGTGGGTACGCAGCCGTAGTGCAGGCAGACGCCGCCCAGCTTGTGGCGCTCAACAACCGCTGTGCGCATCCCCAGTTGTGCTGCCCGAATCGCGCCGACGTACCCGGCCGGACCGCCGCCGATGACCACGAGATCGTAAGGATTCGGCTTCACGTCTTTGGGATCTCCCCTCAGCTATGAGTTCACCGCTATGGAATCACTCGAGCGCGCACCGCATGGTAGCCGCTGGCGCCGTCGGGTGCCGGGGGCGCCTCCGCGGCCGTCTGCATCACGCCGCCGCCATCGCGCGCGCGCACCCGCAGCGCGTACTCGCCTGGCCTGGACGGCACCCACAGAGCCCCCCACAACACCCAGGTGTGGGGACCCAGCGGCTTCTTCACCTCGGCCCTCGCCCATGTCCTGCCTTCGTCGGTGCTGACCTGAACCTCCGCGATCCCGCGATCCCCGGCGTATGCCACGCCACCTAACTCCACCTCACCCACCCTGACCGGCCGCTGACCTGGCAGGCGGAACATCGAGGTTGTCTTCACAACCGCCTCGTCGCTCCACCCTGATGCCTGCCAGTAGCCCGCGAACTGGGTGGGGACCGCCTCGATCTTCGTGAGCCACTTGGTGTTCTTCATTCCGTAGAGGCCCGGGACCAGCAGCCGGACCGGGAATCCGTGGGACGGGGACAACCGCTGCCCGTTCATCTCGTATGCCAGCATCGCGTCCGGGTGCATCGCCTCCGCGACCGGAAGGCCCTCGGTGTATCCGTCCGCGCAGCGCAGCGCAAACCGGACGGCCCCAGGGCCTACACCACCGGCGGAGGCAATCAGGTCGCGGAACCGAACGCCCCGCCAGAGCGCATTGCCGATGAGATCGCCGCCCACGTTGTTGCTGATGCACTCCAGGGTATGGTACCGGACCACATGGGGCATCGCACGGACCTGCTCGTAGGTCAACCTGATGGGCCTGCCGACCAGTCCCACGATCTCCAGGGTCCATCCCTCAATGCCGACCCTGGGATCGCGACCGGGCGGGTTCTTGCTGATGACGAAGAACTTGTCGGTGGGGGTTACCTCGGGCGGCAGGCCCTTGATCCGGTCGAAGAGCGACCGCGCTGCGGCACCGGCCTGCACCTGGGAGAAGGTGGGACGCACGATGAGCCCCTCTACCCCGGCCAGGGCCGCGGCAGCCAGCCCCAGCGTAGACAGGAACTCGCGGCGGTTCAGGACGAACCGGCCTCGCGCCGGCGCTGCGCCACCAGGTCCACCAGCCATCGCGGATCCTCGTAGACATAGTCCTTGCGCAAGGGGTGGCCGACCCAGTCATCGGTCATCATGATCCGCCGAAGGTCTGGATGGCCGTCAAACACAACCCCGAACAGGTCGTAGGTCTCCCGCTCGTGCCAGTTTGCCGCGTTCCAGATGCCGCTGACGCTGGGTATCCGGGGATCGTCGCGCGGCACACTCACCTTCAGCAAAAGCTCGTGATGAGCGGCTATCGAGAAGAGGTGATAGGCCACCTCGATCTGCCCAGCCTCGGGACGGTCCACGCCTGTCACGAACGAGCAGTAATCCAGCAGGAACGGCGCCTCATCCCGCACCGCGCGGCAAATCTCCGGTAGACGGCCCGCGGGCACCACGGCGCCTGGAACATGGCGAACCGGCGCCTTCGCGGCGTCGTGCTTGTGCCCCGGCGGCTCCTCTTCCGGCGACGGCTCGCTGCGCGGAAAGGGCTCCACCTCGGGAAAGCGGGCCTTCAGCTGCTCGACGAGCTCCCAGCTCACGACCGTCCTCCCACCGGGATGATCCCGCGCGCGACCGGCTCCTTCGATTCCGCCCGGTGCAGATCGTCTAGGTCATAGAGCAACCTGTCCCGGTCGCGGGTGCTGGCCTCGTAGCACGGCACGAACACTATCGCCTCGGTCGGGCAGACCTCGACGCACAGCGCGCAGTAGCAGCACTTGTCCATCTCGATGTCAAAGCGTGTAAGCTGGCGCTCCTTTCCCTTGCCTGTTGCCTCAATGTGGATGCACCGATCGGGACAAACCCGCTCGCACTGGAAGCAGATGATGCACTTGTCCTTCCCGGTCGCGGGATCCACGGGCAGGGCCAGGAGGCCGTGCCAGTTCGGGGAAACGTCGAGTCTCTCTATGGGATACTGGACGGTGTTCTTCCTGGCCCCAAGGGCCCGCAGCGTGACCCGCAGCCCGGTTGCCAGGCCGACTACCGCATCCCATGCGCGTACGGCGAGTTCTGCCATGCTCCGTCTACCGATCTACGTCCGAAAGGACGATGTCAGCCGTTCCCAGGATCGCGATGACGTCCGCCACCTTCCAGCCGCGCATCATCTCGGAGAGCGCATAGAGGTTGGCAAACGACGGCGCGCGGACCTTGAGCCGGTAGGGCCGGTCGGCCCCCTCGCTCACCAGGTAGACTCCCAGATCCCCGCGTGGAGACTCTGTGCGCGTGTAGGTCTCGCCCCGCGGCAGCTTCACCGCGACCGGCACCTTGGAACGGACCTCCCCGTCCGGCAGGCGCTCAATCGCCTGTCGAACGATGCGCACGCTCTGCCGCATCTCTTCCATGCGTACCAGGTACCGGGCAAAGCAGTCGCCGGCATCCTGGGTGGGCACGTCAAACTCCACCTCTCCGTATGCCTCGTAGGGAAAGGCCTTGCGGACGTCAAACCCGACCCCTGAGGCGCGGGCCACCGGGCCGCACGCGCCCATGCCGATGGCCGCGTCCTTGGGCAGGACCCCCACGCCATGCACCCGTGCCAGGAAGATCGGGTTGCCGGTAAGCAGGTCACTGTACTCCTGCAGGTGACCCGGGAACTCGTCGCAGAACGCAAGGACGCGGTCGGTCCAGCCCGCGGGCAGATCCTGGCTGACGCCACCTGGGCGGAAGTACACGTAGTGCAGCCGCCCGCCGGTGGCCTGCTCGAACAGGTCCAGGAGGCGCTCACGCTCGCGGAAGCAGTAGAGAAACACCGTCGTGGCCCCTAGATCGTTCCCCCAGGTTCCCAACCACACGAGGTGGCTGGAGATCCGCTGGAGCTCCAACATGAGCGTGCGGATCCAGCGCGCGCGCGGGGGCACCTCGATCCCACCGAGCCGCTCGACGGCCAGCAGGTAGGCCTCCTCGTTGGCCAGCGCGGTCAGGTAGTCCAGACCGCGGTCGGCGAGGGCCACGTTCTGGAGGTAGGTTCGCTGCTCCATCATCTTCTCGACGGAAGAGTGCAGGTAGCCGATGTACGGCCTGGCGTCCACGATGTTCTCGCCGTCGAGGGTTATCAGCAGGCGCAGCACCCCGTGCGTGCTGGGGTGCTGAGGGCCCATGTTGAGCATCAGCTCTTCGGTGCGCAGCGCCATCGTACCGGCCAGTGCTCAGGCCTTCACCGCCGCGTCGCGGCGGAGGAACGGCCCAGCCTTTATCTTCTCCTGGAGCTTGAGTATCCCCTCGATGAGCGCCTCCGGCCGCGGTGGGCAGCCGGGGATGTAGACGTCCACTGGAATGATCTGGTCTATTCCCTTCAGGATCGAATAGTTGTCGTGGTAGAACGGGCCGCCGCATGTTGCGCAGGATCCCATCGAGATCACGTACTTGGGCTCTGGCATCTGTTCCCACAGCCGGCGCGTGATCGGCGCCATCTTGATCGTGCAGCGCCCTGCCACGATCATCAGGTCGGCCTGGCGCGGCGTCGCCCTGGGTATCACACCCATGCGATCCAGGTCGAACCTGCCGGCAAAGGCGGCCATCATCTCGATCGCGCAGCAAGCCAGTCCAAAGCCCAGCGGCCACAGGCTGGCGGCACGGCTCCAGTTGAGCAGCGTCTCGACCTTGGTGAGAACGACGCTGCCGACTGGTAGCCGGTCAAGAACCTCAATCGCCTTCTCTACTGACGCGGGTCTCGCTGATGGGACAATATCCCGCTGCAGCGGGGCAACCATGCTCTCCTCCCCAGGGAGATCGCGGGCGCGGTCGCTCAACAGACGCGCGATCCGGAACTGAGAAAACCGCACTCATGGTAGCACCGGCCACGATGACCGTCAAACCCACCTCCGGTACGTGTTTGGGCTGCTGCGGGCCACCGGCAGGGTATTGATCTCCCTTCCCAGAACCTAGAATTGTTGTTCATCTGTCGCGCATCCTGCGCGCGGGGGGCGATAATGAGTTCACATGCGGATTTGAGCGCGCTGAGATCGCGCGCCCACGCCTTTCGCAAGACAATCCTGAAGATCATAACCAGAGCCGGTTCCGGACATCCGGGCGGCTCTCTCTCGGTGATCGATCTTCTGACCGCGCTCTACTTCCATCAGTTGCGGCACAACCCGAAAGACCCGGCGTGGGCAGACCGCGACAGGGTTGTGCTCAGCAAGGGCCACGCCTGCCCTGCCTGGTACGTGGTGCTGGCCGAGTGCGGATACTTCGACCCCGGCCACCTGTGGACGATGCGCCAGATGGGCAGCATCCTGCAGGGGCATCCCGACATGGTCCGGACGCCCGGGGTTGACATGTCCACGGGCTCGCTGGGCATGGGGTTCTCGGCGGCGATCGGCATGGCGCTTGCCGGCAAGCGCGACGGGCGTCCCTACCGCGTGTACGCGGTGCTGGGCGACGGCGAGTGCCAGGAGGGCTCTGTCTGGGAAGGCGCCATGTTCGCGGCCCACTACGGCCTGGACAACCTGGTGGCGATTGTAGACCGCAACGGTGTCCAGCAGACAGGCCGCACCGAGGAGCGCATCCGCCTCGACCCCCTCGCCGACAAGTGGCGGGCATTCAACTGGGACGTAGCCGAGATAGACGGCCACGACATGGGGGCGATCGTCTCCGCGCTGGACCGGGCGGCATCCGCCGCCGGGCGGCCTCACGCGATCATCGCCCGCACCGTCAAGGGCAAGGGCGTCTCGTTCGCCGAGGGCGCGGCAGGGTATCACGGCAAGGCGTTGACCGAGGACGAGCTGGCCCGCGCGCTTGCCGAACTGGACATTGCCGAACTGAATGTGGAAGCGCGGGGGTAGCATCGGATGGCGATAACGCTGGCACGGACCACGGCATCGAAGGCAACCCGGGACGCCTACGGTGAGGCAATCATCGAGGTGGCCCGAGACAATCCGCGCATCGTGGCACTCACCGGCGACCTCCGCGACTCCAACCGGCTGGAGGCGTTCGCGGCAGACTATCCCGATCGTTTCTTCGAGTGCGGGATAGCCGAGCAGAACATGGTCGGCGTGGCGGCGGGCCTGGCCACATGCGGCAAGATCCCGTTCGTGAGTTCATTCGCCGCCTTTTCGCCGGGGCGGTGCTACGACCAGATCAGGGTGCTGGTCGCGCAGCCCGGCCTCAACGTCAAACTGGTCAGCACCCACGGCGGCCTGACCGTGGGAGAGGATGGGGCTAGCGCCCAGGCAGTGGAAGAGCTGGCGCTGATGCGGTCTCTGGCGAAGATGACCGTGATCGTCCCGGCGGACGCCGTGGAGACGGCGCAGGTCATCCGCGCGGTGGCCGAACACGTCGGACCTGTGTACGTGCGGCTCGGGCGTGGAGGCGTGCCAGTCCTGTTTGACGACTCCTACCAGTTCTCGATCGGGGTGGCCCCGGTGCTGCGCGACGGCGGCGACGTGACGCTGGCGGCGTGCGGGATCATGGTTGCCGAGGCGCTGGAGGCAGCCCAGCTGCTGGGGGCAGAAGGCGTCTCCGCCCGTGTGCTCAACGTGTCAACCCTCAAGCCACTCGACGAAGCCACGATCCTTGCGGCGGCGCGCGAGACCGGCGCCATCGTCACCGCCGAGGAACACTCGGTCTATGGAGGGCTGGGAGGAGCCATATGCGAGCTGGTCACCGCCCACCATCCGGTGGGTGTGGAGCGTGTGGGGATTCAGGATCGGTTCGGTGAGTCAGGACCGCCCAGGCCGCTGATGGAGGCGTACGGCCTCACCGCGGGCGAGATCGCCGCCGCCGCCAGGCGGGCGGTCAGCCGGAAGCGGGCATCCTAGCGCGCCGCGTACTCGTCCAGGCCCTGCTCCAGGGAGATCCAGGGCAGCGTCGCGCACTTGACCCTCACCGGGAACTTGCGGACCCCCTGCAGCGCGGCGAGATCGCCCATCTCGTCGCCGGGCTCCTCACCGTGCATCATGCCCTTGAACGCGGCGACCAGCACCCGGACCTCGTCCAGCGTCCTGCCCTTGACCGCCTCGGTCATCATGGAGGCCGAGGCCTGGCTGATCGAGCACCCGCGTCCCTCGAAGCGCACCTCCTCGACCCGACCGTCCCGGAGGCGCAGGAAGAGCACCAGCTCGTCCCCGCACAGCGGGTTGGCTCCTTCCACGGCCACGTCGTTCGGCTCCAGCGTGCCCCGGTTGCGGGGGTGCGCGTAGTGGTCGAGGATCACCTCGCGGTAGAGATCATCCAGCGCCATGCGCGCCCCCCTTTGCCGTGGAGGATGCCCGCGCAAAGAGGCGGCGGACCTTGAGCAGGCCCTCGACCAGCGCGTCCACCTCCGCACGCGTGTTGTACAGGTGGAAACTCGCGCGTGCGGATGCCGGAATCCCAAATCGCCGGTGCAGCGGCTCGGCGCAGTGGTGACCGGCGCGTACGGCGATGCCATCGCCGTCGAGAACCTGGGCGATGTCATGAGGGTGGACCCGGTCCAGCGTGAAGGCGACGGCACCGCCCCGGTCCGTGGCCGTCCGGGGTCCGTAGATCGTCAGCCCCGGGATCTCCATCAGCCGCAGGAGCGCGTAGGCCGTTAGGTCGCGCACGTGCTCGGTGATCGCGTCGAGGCCGATCTGCCTAATGTAGTCCGCGGCCACGCCCAGCGCGATCGCACCCGCGACGTCGGGGGTTCCGGCCTCGAACTTGTGTGGCGGGGCCTTGTACGTGGACCGGTCGAGACCCACGCTGGTGATCATCTCGCCCCCACCGTGGTAGGGGGGCATCGCGTCAAGCACCGCGTAACGGGCCCACAGCCCTCCGATGCCCATGGGCCCGAGCATCTTGTGCCCGGAGAACGCCAGGAAGTCGGCGCCCAGCGCCGTGACGTCCACCTTCTGATGCGGCACACTCTGCGCCGCGTCCACGACAACCAGCGCGCCTGCCTGGTGCGCACGGTCCGCGATCCACCTGACCGGGTTGATCGTCCCCAAGACGTTGGACTGATGGGCCAGCCCCACAATCTTCGGCCGGCCGGCCAGCAGCCGGTCCAGGGTGTCGAGGTCGAGCCGGCCTTCGTCCGTAACCGGGATGTACCTCAAGACGGCCCCGCGCTCGGCGGCCAGCATCTGCCAGGGCACGATGTTGCTGTGGTGCTCCATCTCGGTCAAGAGAATCTGGTCCCCAGGGCCAACGTTGGCGCGGCCCCAGGTCCCGGCCACGAGGTTGAGCGCCTCGGTGGTGCCCCGCGTGAAGACGATCTCCTCTGGCCGCGCGGCACCGAGGAGTGAGGCGATCTTGGTGCGCGCCTCCTCATACCTGGCAGTGGCCTCCTCGGCCAGCCAGTAGATGCCCCTGTGTACGTTGGCGTTGTAGGAGCGGTAGTACTCGAAAAGGGACTCCAGCACCTGGCGCGGTTTCTGCGAGGTTGCCGCGCTGTCGAGGTAGACCAGGGGCTTCCCGCCCACCGTTTGGCTCAGGAGCGGGAAGTCGTCGCGGATGCCTGCGGCTAGAGCCAAGGGCACACCTCCTGACTAACGCCTGTGCGGCATTCCCTGTCCGGGACTGCCCTTAAGCGAGACCAGGATCGCGTCCCCCTCCACCCTTACGGGGTACGTACCCACAGGCCGCACCGCCGGCAGCGAGAGCACGCGGCCCGAGGGCACGTGAAACCGCGATCCGTGTTTGGGACAGACCAGGATCTCGCCCACCACCGGGCCAGCCGCAAGTGACTGGTCCTCGTGGGTGCAGGTGTCATCCACCGCGTAGACGGTGCCGCGGACGTTCACCACGGCGATCTTGCGGCCGCCGGCCTCAACCTGCTTGGCTGTGCCCGGCGGGACCTCTTGAAGCGTTGCAACCTGGATGAACTCGGCCATCTCAGATCAACTTCTCCGCGACCCTGGCCCGCAGGTAGGAGCGCACGCGCTCTCTTGGGATGCGATCGAAGATGTCGGCGAAGAAGCCCTCGACTATCATGAACGCCGCACGCTTGCGCGAGATCCCCCGGCTCATCAGATAGAAGACCTGTTCGTCGTCCAGGTGGCTGGTGGCCGACCCGTGAGTGCACCGGAGATCATCGGCCATGATCTCCAGCATTGGAATGCTGTCGGACCGAGCGCCACGGGAGAGAATCAGGTTGCGGTTCGCCTGGAACGCGTTGGTCTTCTGCGCGCCCGGGTCCACCCTTATCAGGCCCGAGAACACGGCCCTGGCCGTGTCCTTCACCGCACCCCTGTACAGGAGGTCGCTGGAGGTGCTGGGCGCCCGGTGTTCCTGCAGTGTGTGGAAGTTAACCTGCTGTCCCCCGGTCCCGAAGTAGACCCCAAGCATCTCCGAGGAGGCTCCAGGCCCCCGGAGCTGCGATTCGACGTCCACCTTGACGAGCCCCCCACCCAGCGCAACAACCAGGCTGCGCAGTGAGGCATCCCGGGCGAGGTGCGCGCGGATCAGGCTCCCCACCTCCCACATAGACAGGCCCCACTCTTGAACGGCCGCATACTGAACGCGCGCTCCGGCGCGCAGGATCAGTTCGACCGCACCCGAGGACAGCGTGCGCCCTCCGTCTCCCGTGGAAGCGAACAGCTCGACCAGGGTTACGCTGCTCCCCTCCTCCGCGATCAGGAGGGTGTGTGGAAAGAGGGCGCACCCTTGGACGCCCAACCAGGTCTGGCTCACTATTGGCAGGACGACCTCTGCCCCTTTGGGCACGTAGAGGAAGGTGCCCCCGGTCCAAAGCGCGGCGTGCAGCGCCCGGAACCGGTGCTCGTCGGGCATCGCCACAGTGGTCATGAGGTGATCGCGCACCAGGTCCGGGTGCTCCCTGACCGCAGTGGCGATGTCCGAGAGGAGCACTCCCTGTCGGGCCGCGGCAGCCGTGAGCTCGCGGGCCGCCAGACTCCCGTCCAGATGGGTGACAAGCCCGGCACGTTCGCCGGCCTCCCGGGCGATCGTTCCGATGAACCGCGGCTGGGCGGTGTCCCCGGTCCCGTTGGGGAGACAGAACGCGCCCGGGTCCAGGTCGCCCAGTTCGGTCCGGCGCCACTTCTCAGGGTGCGTCACCAGGGGCATGGGAAGCTGCTCGAACGCATCCCACGCGGCAGCACGCCGGGCGCGCACCCAGTCGGGCTCCCGCATCCTGGTGCTCAACGCTTGCACGGTCTCGCGGGTCACGCAGGCCGCGCCAGGGGAGCCACTAGCCAACGGAACCCTCCATCTCCATCGCGATCAGCCGGTTCAGCTCCACCGCATACTCCAGTGGTAGTTCCTTCACGACCGGCTCGATGAAGCCGCGCACGATCATGTTCATGGCCTCGTCGGCCCTGATCCCGCGGCTCATGAGATAGAAGAGCTGCTCGTCGCTCACCTTGGAGACGGTGGCCTCGTGGGTAATCGAGGCGTCCATCTCGTCAACCTCCATGGAGGGGTAGGTGTCGGAGCGGCTGCGGTCGTCGAGTATCAGGGCGTCGCAGCGCACGGCGCACTTGCTGCCCACGGCGCCGGGGTAAACCTTCACGAGCCCGCGGTATCCGGCCCGTCCGCCATCCTTCGCGATGGACTTGCTAACCACGGTGGACTGGGTGTGTGGAGCGGCGTGGATCACCTTCGCACCGGGGTCCTGGGACTGGCCCTTCCCAGCGAAGACCAGCGAGAGGACCTCGGCCTTGGCGCCGGGCTCGACCATGTACACGCTCGGGTACTTCATCGTGATCTTGGAGCCAATGTTCCCGTCAACCCACTCCATGGTCGCGTCCCGGTAGGCCACCGCGCGCTTGGTCACCAGGTTGTAGGTGTTCGTGGACCAGTTCTGGATCGTAGTGTAGCGGCAGCGCGCGCCCTCCTTCACGATGATCTCCACTACCGCGCTGTGGAGCAAGTCCGTGGTGTAGACAGGGGCCGTACACCCCTCGATGTAGTGAACGTAGGAACCGGGCTCGCAGATGATCATCGTGCGCTCGAACTGGCCTGCCCTCTCAGCGTTGATCCGGAAGTAGGCCTGAAGGGGGATGTCCACACTGACGCCCGCGGGTACGTAGATGAAGGAACCGCCGGACCACACGGCGCTGTTGAGCGCGGCCATCTTGTTGTCCTCGGGCGGCACAACGGTCCCGAGGTACTCGCGCACGATGTCGGGGTGCTCCCGGAGGGCCGAGTCGGTGTCCAGGAAGATGACCCCGAGCTTCTCCCACTCCTCCTTCAGGTTGTGATATACGCTCTCGGATTCGTACTGAGCACCCACCCCGGCCAGGTACTTCTTCTCGGCCTCGGGGATGCCCAGACGGTCGAACGTCCGCTTGATCCCCTCGGGCACGTCCTCCCATGTGTGGCCTTTGCCATCGGTGGGCTTGAGGTAGTAGTAGATGTCGTTGAAGTCTATCTGCGTGAGATCCGCGCCCCACGTGGGCAACGGGCGCCGCAAGAAGTGCTCCAGCGAGTGCAGGCGAAAGGCGCGCATCCACTCGGGCTCGCCCTTCATGGAGGAAATCATCTCCACGATCTCGCGGTCCAGGCCCTTGCGGGCCTTGAAGACGTACTTCTCCGGGTCGCGAAACCCCCACTCGTAGTGGTCGAGGTCTATGCCCAGCGGGTTGTTTGCGGCCACTCGGCTCTCCCCGAGAACTAGTGAACGACCCAGAAGACCTTGCCGGCGCGCCTGACCGCACCCTCCTCCTGGACCTCAGACGCCACCACCTCGAACTGCTGCCGGATGCCCTCGTAGCCGTGCTGCTCCAGTTCCTCGGCGAGCTCCGGGCCGCCCGAGACGACGATGCGGCCGTCGTACATGATGTGCACGTGGTGGGGGCGCAGGAAGTGCAGGATGCGCGAGTAGTGCGTGATCACCAGCACGCCCATGCCGCCTTGGGCCTCGTCGTACATCCTGAGGATGCCGTCTGCGACCACCTTGACGGAGTCAATATCCAGACCGGAGTCGGTCTCGTCCATGAACGCGATCTGCGGTTCTAGCAGCGCCATCTGGAGGATCTCTGCCCGCTTCTTCTCGCCTCCAGAGAACCCGTCGTTCACGTACCGGCCCGGGACCTCTGGGTCAATCTTCAGCGCCTCGATCTTGGAGCGGAGCAGCTTCTGGAACTCGGAGACCGGCATCAATTCCTGCTTGTATCCCCGCCGCGCCGAGACCGCGGTGCGCAGGAAGCTGGCCATCGTCACGCCCGGGATGCTCACCGGGTACTGGAACGCGATGAACAGCCCCTTCCTGGCGCGTTCGTCGGGAGCCATCGCCAGGAGATCCTCGCCCCGGTAGAAGACCTCGCCGCTCGTGACCTGGTAGAAGGGGTTGCCCATCAGGACGTTGGCCAGGGTGCTCTTGCCCGAACCGTTAGGCCCCATGATGGCATGGATTTCCCCGGCGCTGAGTTGCAGGTTGACCCCCTTGAGAATGACCTTGTCCTCAACCTGCACGTGGAGGTCGCGGATGTCCAGATCTGCCATGCCTGTCTCCTTCCGGCGCCAATCAGCGTCCCTCAGGGGCGCGCCACCCGGACATTCTAGACTGATTTGGTCAAGATTTCAATCGGATGGTCTGCTCCAGCGACTCGCGCTCTCCGGCCGGCAGAAAGGCCGCCCGCGCGGCCGTCACCTGGAGGTTCCCAAGGGTATCTGGGCCCAGGCGGTGTACCCGTGCAATGCAGGCGAGTTCTCCGGTCAGCGTCGTCCCCAGCATTACCGGATCATCGCTGTTGATCGTAACCGGGACACCCTGATTCAAGAGCGCCCCCACGGGATGAGCCGAGAGCGAGGACACCAGGCCGAGGCGAAGGTTGCTGGTCGGGCAGATCTCCAGCGCCACACCTCGTTCGCGGAGCCGGTCCAACAGTGCGGGATCCTCTATGGCCCGTATGCCGTGACCGATCCTCGTCGCGCCAAGCTGATAGACGGCGGCCCAGATCCCGGCCGGGCCGGCGAACTCGCCGGCGTGCACCGTGATGCCCAGACCCGCGTCGCGGGCACGCGCAATGGGCGCCGAGAACAGCGCCACAGGGTAGTTCTCCTCGTCACCGGCCAGATCCACGCCCACCACGGCGCAGCCGGAAGCCGCCACGGCCTCGGCGATGATCCGGTCGGCCTCCTCGGGCCCGCGCTCGCGGATCACCGTCACGACCGTCCCGTAGGACAGCCCAAGGCGCCGGGATTCCCCTGCGCCCTCGGCCATGGCCTCGAGCATGCCGCGGACTCCCAGCACGGAAAACGCGCGCCGGCCTCCGGCGCGTACCTCGATGTGCCTGACCGACTGCGCGGAGGCCTCGGCGATCAACTCGGCTGTGATCGCGGCGATGCTTGCGCGCGTGTACGCGGCATCGGGCAGGCGGTTTGCCCTCTCAGCATACCGAAGCCGTCGGAGTCGGTCGTAGCCGGCGAACCGCGAGGGATCTGCCACCAGGTGGGGCTGTCCGATCAGCGGGATGTCGGGGTCGCGCCGTCGGAGCAAACGGCGAAGGCGGAGCGACGTCTCAAGGTGGACGTGGAGCTCGACTTTCGGGAGGGCGGCAATGTAAGGAAGCTCTGTCACGGCAACCACTGTGATCTCCGGGGTGCAGCGCCATTATACGGGCAGAAGGGAACAGGGGGCAAACCCCTAATCTAGCCGTCATGGCCGACCTGCAGTCTGCACTGCCATGGTACCGCCGGATGGTGCTCGCTCGGTGCTTCGAGGAAGAGACCGAGCGGGCGTTCCGGCGAGGTAAGATAGGGGGATACCTGCACGTCTACTCTGGGCAGGAAGCGGTGGCCGTCGGTTTCATCAGCGCCATGCGTGGCGACGACATCTGCTTTACCTCGTACCGTGACCACGCGATCGCGCTGTTGCGCGGCTCGCCGCCCGGCGTGGTCATGGCCGAGTTGTACGGCAAGGCCACGGGCCTGGCCAGAGGAAAGGGCGGGTCAATGCACCTGTTCGACGTCGGCCGCGGCTTCTACGGGGGCTACGGCATCGTCGGTGGGCACATCCCGCTTGCCGTGGGCGCGGCCTATGCGCTGCGCTATGGAGGGAGCGACCGCGTCTGCCTGTGCTTCCTGGGAGATGGCGCGATGAACACCGGCGCGTTCCACGAATCCCTCAACATGGCCGGTCTGTGGGGGCAGGCCGGGCATTGCCCTCTGGTGTTGATCGTGGAGAACAACGGGTACGCAATGGGCACGTCGGTAGCCCGCTCGTCCGCTGTGACCGACCTCGCCGCGCGTTTCACCGGCTACGCGATCCCCTGCGAGCGCGTGGACGGGATGGACTTCCTGACGGTGCGCCTGGCGGCCGAGAGCGCGATCGCCGAGGCCCGGACCTCGGGTAGGCCCACTGCCGTGGAGGCAGTCACCTACCGATTCGCCGGCCACGGCGCGGCCGACGTCGTCCAATCCTACCGCAGCAAGGAAGAGGTGGAGCAGGCCCGGCGACGCGACCCGATCCCTGCCCTCGAAGGCCACCTGCGCGCGGTCGGGCTCCTCGACGACGCGGCGGTCGCCGCGATCCGCGAAGAGGCTGAGCAGTCGGTGCTGGCCGCGGTCAGGTATGCCGAGGAGAGCCCACCGCCGCCGCCGGAAGCACTCCACGCCGACGTCTACGGCGACGTCTACGGCTGGGAGGCGTAGCCGGTGCCCATCCTCTCGTACCGCGAAGCGATCCGCTCGACGTTGATCGAGGAGATGGACCGCGACCCGACGGTCATCCTGCTTGGCGAGGAGGTCGGTCTCTACCAGGGCACGTTCCGCGTAACCGCCGATCTGCTGGCACGCTTCGGCCCCCGCCGGGTCATTGACACCCCCACCTCCGAGACCGGATTCATCGGCGCAGCAATCGGCATGGCGATGCTCGGACTGCGGCCGATCGTTGAGATGATGACCTGGAACTTCTCCCTGGTGGCCTTCGACCAGATCGTCAACAACGCGGCAAAGATCCGGTACTTCTCCGGCGGGCAGGTGAACATCCCCCTGGTCGTCCGCGGGCCCAACGGCGCGGGCGTCCAGCTCTCCGCTCAGCACTCACAGAGCCTGGAGGCCCTCTACGCGCACATCCCGGGTCTGCATGTAGTTGTGCCGGCCACGCCTGCCGAGGCCAAGGGACTGCTCCGTACTGCGATCCGCGGTAGCGACCCGGTGATCTTCCTCGAGCACGCCTCGCTATATGGATTCAAGGGCGAGGTGCCCGACGGTGACTTCGCGATGCCGTTCGGCGCAGCCGAGATCGCCCGGTCGGGCGGCGACGTCACGATCGTGGCCTACAGCCGCATGCGGGGGGTCGCCCTGGAAGCGGCGGAGCACCTTGCAGTGGAGGGTATCGAGGCCGAGGTGATCAACCTACGTACGCTCCGACCGCTGGACCAGCGCACGATCCTGGAGTCGGTGCGCCGGACGCATCGGGCGGTGGTCGTACAGGAGCAGTGGCGGCCGTTCGGGACGGCGGCCGAGATCGCCGCCACGATCGCCGAGGGCGCGTTTGACTCCCTGGACGCGCCGGTTGAAAGGGTCACCGGTGCCGACGTTCCAATGCCGTACGCGCGCAATATCGAGATTCTGGCCCTCCCGGGCGCTGAGGACATCGTGAGGGCGGCTGCCAGGACCCTCTATCGGGAGATCCCAACGCCCAATGCACGGCCCTCGGGAGGACAGAGCGATGGCTGAGGTGATCATGCCCAAGATGGGCGATGCCATGACGGAAGGCAAGGTCATCCGGTGGATGAAACAGCCCGGTGACCCGGTCACGCAGGGTGAGGCAATCGCCGAGATCGAAACCGACAAGGTGAACGTGAGTCTCGAGGCCGAGTGGGACGGCGTGCTTACCGAAGTGCTCGTGCCCGCCGGCGAGGTGGCGGCGGTCGGCGCGCCGATCGCGCTGCTCGCCCGGTCCGGTGAGCAAACCGGCCCGACATCTGTGAAGACGCCTATCGAGCGCGTGGCTGCGACAGATACCGCAGCGCGGGTGCGCGCCTCGCCGCTTGCCCGGAAGATGGCCGCGGCGCACGGGATATCGCTGTCGGCGATCCCCGGCACCGGCCCGGAGGGCCGGATCACAAAGGAGGACGTCGAGGCGGCCGTGGCGGCTTTGCGGGCAACGGCCTCGCGGGCAGCCGCAGGCCCGGGCGCCGCACCCGCGACCGAGATCCCCCTGACCCGCATGCGCCAGACTATCGCCCGGCGGATGACCGAAAGCAAGCAGCAGGCGCCGCACTTCTACATCTCGGTCTCGGTCGCCGTGGACGATGCTCTGGCGTTGCGCCGGCAGCTCAACGACGGAAGGAGCGAGGCCGAGAAGGTCTCGATCAACGACCTGATCGTCAAAGCGGCGGCGCTGGCGCTGGTGCGGTTCCCCAACCTGAACGCCGTGTTCGCGGACGGCGCGGTGCGACGTCTGTCGGAAGTGAACGTCAGCGTTGCGGTCGCGCTGCCCGAGGGGCTGATCGTGCCGACGCTCTATGACTGCGTTCGCAAGCCGGTCTGGCAGATCGCTGTCGAGGCCCGCGGGCTCGCCGACCGCGCGCGCACCGGACGCCTGCGCCCCGAAGACCTCGTCGGCGGCACCTTCACTGTCAGTAACCTGGGGATGTTCGATGTGGACGCATTCGCCGCGATCATCAATCCGCCACAGGCGGCAATCCTGGCCGTGGGCACGGCAAGACCGCAGGCGGTGGTGCGCGAGGGCAGACTGGCCGTCGCGACCGTGATGCAGGCAACGCTATCGGCAGACCACCGCGTCACCGACGGAGTAGAAGCCGCTCGGTTCCTGGGCGAGATACGTCGGCTGCTCGAGAACCCGGTGGCTCTGGTGATTGAGCGGCCGGCGGTCTAGCTTCCGGCCAGGTGCTCCCGGATCGTGGCTTCGGCGCGACCGGCGATCTCGTCCCACCCCGCCGCCGGGTCGCGCGTGACGGTCACGAAGTCGTTCAGCACAAACACCTGAACGACCCCGGGAATGGCAAACAGGCCGGCCGCCAGCGGGTGACCGGCGGCTTCCTTCTCTGAACGGAATGTCTGGCTGCGGCCTTCGGTTAGCCTGCGGCCGACCAAGAACCTCAGGGCGTTGACGTTGGGCGTGGGCAGGATCTTCAAGGTCAGGGGATCGCTCACTTCGGTCTCCTTGGCTGATTCTGGGATGATCGCGGCTGCTGGCTCAATGGACCTTGGCGTCGCCGCGGCCGCCAGGCATTTCGCAGTACCAGGCCGCCAGCCGGGCGAAGGCGATCAAGGGCGCGAGACCCGCGCGGATTCCGCCCAGCATCCGGTCCGTGGAGTGGATCCCGCCGGAGGCCAGCATCTGCCACCGCAGTTCGGTGAGCGCGCCCAGATGAAGCGCCAGGTCCATCGTCATCAGCCCGGTATCCGCGATGGGAAGAAACACCTGCCAGCGGCGCGGCGGCCTTTCCATGTTGAACATCGTCAGCATGGCCTTGGCTATGCCGGCCGCGGCACCCGCGGCATTGCTGAACCACCCCACAGACTGGCCGAGCCGTTCGGGATCTCTTGCCACGGCTTCCAGGTCGCGCGTGGTAGCCTCGAGCACGGCTACGGATGCCAGGATTCGCCCGATGCGCCAGCCGATGCGGATCGGATCCAGATACCCGGGCGGTTGGGGCAGCACGAACCCGGCGGTGGCCGTCACGGCAAGGCCGAGCGATCGGGCCTGCATGATGGCCTCCTTGGCGTCGTCCAGAAGGCCGGCGCGTTCATCCGCCAATCGCTGCCGGGCCTGCTCGACAAAGGACTCCCGCACCTGGGGACGGTTGTCCACCAGCAGCGTCCCGCTCGTCAGAACCTCGTGAATAACCGGGAGGATGTGCGAGTTGAGCGCGAACGGCATGACTACGCCCGGTTCGCCCCCCAGAGGGTTGACGTCGGAGATACGGTCGAGGAACTCGCGCACCTCGTCCTCTTCTGTGCCGTCGTCGAAGACCAAGCCAACCTCGATGTCCGTGTCGGGGTAGCTCGGACCATGACCGTACCGGCCGTAAAGATATACCGCCGCGACCTCGCGCGGCTGCGCGAAAAACGTCTTTAGGTTCTCGATCGCCTGCAACAGAAGCCTCCAAACGCCCGCCTTATCCCAGTGTACACCGCCCCTTTCCCCGCCTCAACCGCGGCGGGCGTCCTTCCAGGTGGAGGTGATCGGTCGGTCAGGATGGAATCTTGTCGTTCGTTCATCGCATCTGCGGATTGAGGAGGCGTACTGCAGGATGACACCAGCCGGGGTGATCCCAATGCCCGATGAAGTGTGGCGCGTCGGGCTGGCCGCCGTACCCATCGTCATCGTGCTCGTGGGTTTGCTGGGACTGAACTGGAGTGGCGTGCGGTCGGGCGCCGTGGCGCTGGCTGCCGCCGCCGCGCTTGGTCTGACCATCTTCGCGGTGCCGGCAGGTGGTGTGGCCGTTGCGCTGTGGCGCTCTCTTGCCTTGAGCCTTCACGTGCTCTACATCATCTGGGCTGCCCTGGTCCTGTACAAGTTCGCCGACGAGTCGGGCGCGATACGGAGCATCGGGCGCGCCATCGGGCACCTCACCGGCGACCGCGTGCTGCAGTTGCTGATAATCGGGTTCGCGTTCAGCTCGTTCCTGCAGGGAGTGGCCGGGTTCGGCGTTCCCGTCGCAGTAACCGCCCCACTGCTCCTGGGGCTGGGCTTCACGCCGCTTGAGTCCGCCGCGATCCCTTTGATCGGCCACGCCTGGTCGGTAACGATGGGAGACATGGCCTCCTCGTTCCAGGCGCTCCGCGCCGTCACCGGCCTGCCGCCGCACGAGATGGGAAACTGGATCGCGGTGTTCCTGGGGCTCTCCGCGGTTGCAAGCGGGTTCGCGGTCGCCCACATGCACGGCGGAGCCCGATCGTCTGGGCGCGCGTTCGGCTCGATCCTGACGATGGGCCTGGCGATGGGCCTGACGCACCTGGTGCTTTCCGTCACGCAGCACTGGACGATCGCCTCGTTCGGCGCCGGAATGGTCGGCCTCGCCGTCGGCATCGGCCTCACCCGACTGGGCAGGCGCGGTGACGCCGGCGCCGTGCCCACGCGTGCCCCCCTGGAGCAGATTGCCGGCTCCGGTACCGGGGAGATGCCGTTCCAGATGGCCTTTCTGCCCTACTACGTCCTAATCGCTGTGATAGCCTCGGCCACGTTCGTGCCAGGGCTGCACCAGACCCTCGAGCACGTGGCGTTCTCCTTCAGGTACCCCGAGATCACGACCGGCCTGGGCTGGAAGACGGGTGCAGGGGCCTTTGCGCTCCCGATCTTCGGCCACCCCGGCGCGCTGCTCCTATACGCTTCAGGGATCGCGGCAGTGCTGTTCAATCTACTGGGCCGCCCGTCGCCGGACTGGGGCGCTGTCTGGAAGGGCGTGAGCAAGCAGGGACTGCCAACAACGCTTACGATACTGGCCCTGGTCGGCACCGCCATGATCATGCTCTACAGCGGCATGACCTACCTCCTGGCCCGCGGGCTCGTCTTGCTGGTGGGATCGTTCTTCCCGTTGATATCGCCTTTCATCGGCCTGCTGGGAGCGGTAATCACCGGAAGCAACACCAACTCGAACGTGCTGTTCGGCGCGCTCCAGCGCGACGGAGCGCAGATGCTGGCCATGAACCCGGCCCTGATGGCCGCCCTGCAGTCCTCCGGGGGCTCGCTCGGCTCGATGATTGCGCCGGCGAAGGTGGTCCTGGCGACCGCAACCACCGGGCTGCTGGGGCAGGAGGGCAGGGTCATGCGGGCCACCGCTCCGTACGCGATCGCGATGGCCGCGGCAATTGGCCTGTTGGGATGGATCCTGCTGTCGCGATAGAACGCGGGCGCGCCCTCATCCACTAGGCGGCCATCCCAGCGCCTGCTCGATCACTCGCGCGCAACCAAGCAGCGTGCCCTCGCGGAACTGGCCCGCGGCCAGTTGCACTGCCACGGGCAGCCCTTCACTGGTGAGACCCGCCGGGAGGACGATCGCGGGAAGGCCCGCCAGGTTGTGCAGCCGGGAGAACCTGCCCAGCATCTGGCGCACCTGGGACCATGCGGCGCCCTGCGGGTCGGCATCCTCCAGACGAGGGGCGCCGGCGGGCAGCGCAGGCCCCAGCAGGAGATCCACCTCACCGAAGACACCGGAGATCTCGGCCATGACCCGCGACTGTACCTTCCGCGCCTCGGAAAGCATCTCTGCGGTGACTGTCTCTCCCTGGTCCAGCAGTGCGCGCACATCCCGGCCGTAGCGCTCCCGCATCCCCGGATAGGCATCACGGTGGAACGCGGCCGCTTCGGCAAGAAGCAGCGTTACCTGCGCCAGGTTGGCCTCCTCGGGAGTCCGCAGGAAAACCGGACGAACGGTGAAGCCGGCCTCAACGCACGCGCGGGCAGCGTCCTCCACCGCCTGGGCCGCGGCAGGGTCGAGGTCCGACTCGAAGAACGGGCCAGACAGCCGGCCCACGCGCAGGCCCGGCCGTGCCCGCTCCGCCTGCTCAAGATAGGCATCCACCGGCACGTCGCGTGATGCAGGATCGGCCGGATCTACACCTGCCATTACGCCCAGGAACAACGCCGCGTCGGTGACGCACCGCGCTATGGGACCTACGGTGTCAAACGATCCGGACAGCGGCAGGACGCCGTGTCGGCTGATCCGGCCGAAGGTCGGCTTCAGGCCCACCACGCCGCAGAGGGCCGCGGGGATGCGTACAGAGCCGCCGGTGTCGGTGCCGACAGCGCCCGCCGCCAGATGGGCGGCCACGGCCGCGGCCGAACCTCCACTCGATCCGCCCGCCACGCGATCGAGCCGCCAGGGATTGCGGGGGGTGCGGCCGTGCGGGTTGAGTGAGGTCATTCCAAGGGCGAACTCGTGCAGCGTCGTTGTGCCCAGCACGATCGCCCCCGCATCCTCCAGCAACCGCACCACGGTCGCGGTCTCGGGCGAGGGCTCGCCCCCAAGGAACGACGAACCCGCGGTGAGCGGCACGCCCTCAATCTGGATCAGGTCCTTGACGGCAACCGGCACGCCGTGCAGCGGCCCGCGCCAGCGCCCTGAACGCGCCTCGGCATCGCGGGTGACCGCTTCGGCCCGGGCGCGTCCGGCCAGGAGGGTGACGTACGCCGCTATCCGCGGGTCTTCGTGGAAGATCCGCTCCAGGTACGCTTCGACCACGCCGATAGCGGTGAGGCGCCCGTCATGGATCCTCTCTGCCAGCGCCAAGGCCGGCAGGTCGGTGATCTCACTCATCGTTGATCCCTTCTTCGGACCGACCCCAATGTCCCTCTCCTGCCGGGATAGGACTCGGCCGCATCCTGGTGGAATACCCTGCCCAAACCAGGCACCCGGAGGCGGCACATGTCCAGCCGTCCAATCGAATCACTCCTGGATGAGCGCCGGAGGTTCCCCCCGCCAGAGGCGTTTAGAGCACGTGCGGTCGTCACCGACGAGGGGATCTACGAGGAGGCAGGCCGCGAGCCTGAGGCCTTCTGGGAACGCGCGGCCGGCGATCTGCACTGGTTTCGTAGGTGGAACCAGGTCCTTGACTGGAAACTGCCGGAAGCGCGTTGGTTTGTGGGCGGCCGCACCAACATGGCCTTCAACTGCCTGGACCGCCACCTCACCACGGCCCGGCGTAGCAAGGCCGCCATCCTTTGGGAAGGCGAGCCCGGAGATACGCGCGTGCTCACGTACTGGGATCTCGCGCGTGAGGTGAACCGTTGCGCCAACGCCCTGCTCTCCATGGGCGTACGGCGCGGGGACCGCGTGGCCATCTACATGCCGATGATTCCCGAGCTGCCCATCGCAATGCTCGCCTGCGCACGTATCGGCGCGGTGCACACGGTGGTCTTCGGAGGGTTCTCGGCGGAAGCGCTGCGCGACCGCATCAACGACGCCCAGGCCAACACGGTCATCACCGCGGACGGTGGCTATCGCAGAGGCACGATCATCCCGCTCAAGCGCAACGTGGATCACGCCATCGCCGATGTTCCCATGGTGCGGAACGTGCTGGTCGTACGGCGCATCGGCGAGGCCGCGGCAATCCACATGGTCGAGGGGCGCGACCGGTGGTGGCACCGTGCCCTGGATGGGATGCGCCTGGACTCCCCATTCGAGGAGATGGAGAGCGAGGAGCTGCTCTACATCCTGTACACCAGCGGAACCACCGGGAAGCCAAAGGGCATCGTCCACACGACGGGCGGCTACATGGTCGGAACCTACCTGACCACCAAGTGGATCTTCGATCTCAGGGAGGAAGACCTGTTCTGGTGTACCGCCGACATCGGATGGGTAACCGGTCATTCCTACGTCGTGTACGGCCCGCTGCTGAACGGCGCGTCAATCCTGATGTACGAAGGGGCACCCGATTGGCCGGAGCGCGACCGCTTCTGGGAGCTCGTCGAGAAGTACGGCGTCACAATCCTCTACACCGCGCCGACCGCGATCCGCACCTTCATAAGGTGGGGCGCCGACTGGCCGGCACGGCATGATCTCTCGGCGCTCCGGCTGCTGGGCACCGTGGGCGAACCAATCAATCCCGAGGCGTGGATGTGGTATCGCAAGCACATCGGGGGAGACCGCTGCCCGATCGTGGATACCTGGTGGCAGACCGAGACCGGGATGGTTCTGATCACCCCGCTCCCGGGGATCACGACGTTGAAGCCCGGCTCGGCCACGGTGCCGTTTCCGGGCATTGAGGCCCGGGTCGTGGACGAGCACGGCGTCCAGGTCCCTCCCAACACGGGCGGCTACCTCGTGCTGCGCCGGCCGTGGCCTGCGATGCTCCGAGGCATATACGGCGACCCGGCCCGCTTTCGCCGAGAGTACTGGGAGCGGATTCCGGGAGTGTACTTCACCGGCGACGGGGCGCGCAGGGACGAGGACGGACACTTCTGGCTGTTGGGCCGTGTGGACGACGTCATCAACGTCGCAGGCCACCGGATCGGCACAATGGAGGTCGAGAGCGCGCTGGTGGCCCATCCCAGGGTGGCCGAGGCTGCCGTCGTCGGGATGCAGCACGAGATCAAGGGACAGGCGCTGGCGGCATTCGTCACGCTCAAGGAGGGGATTGACGGCGGCGGCGATACGGCCGACGAGTTGCGGGCGCACGTGACCCAGAAGATCGGCGCGATTGCCCGCCCCGACCGCATCATGTTCACCGCGGAGCTTCCAAAGACCCGGAGCGGGAAGATCATGCGGCGACTGCTGCGCGACATCGCCGATGGCCGCGTGCTGGGCGACACAACAGCGACACAACAACGCTGGCGGATCCTACGGTGATTCAGGGCCTGCGGGAGCGATACGAAGAGGACGTCTAGGATTGAGCGGTCAGGTCGCGGGCGGGTCTGGCATCAGCAACCCGCGCGGCGCACTCCGACTGCGTCAGATCGGTGAAGAAGATGTAGAAGACGACGACGCGCTGGATCGGGTTGAGCGTCTCCAGGGCCTCTATCAGCATCATCCGGTCTTCCACTGGCACCTCCAGCCAGGCCGTCCGCGGTCGTCCGGCGCTGTCCGCGTCCACCCTGGGCTGGCCACACTCGTCGTCCACGTCGAGCGAGATGGTTCGGACCACCTGACGCGTCTTGAGGGTCTTGGTCAACGATTCCTCGTCCATGGAGAGCATCTCGGCCAGCTCGGCGAGCCCGGGGTAGCGGCCGTTCTCGCCGAGATGCGCGCCCACCGCCTGTTCGATCTGGCCGCTGACCTGATCCAGCCATCTGGGCCGGCGCAGGACCGAAGCGTGATCCCGTAGGTAATGCCGGATCTCCCCACGGATGAAATGGCGGGCAAGGACCTGGAATGGCGTCCCCCTTGATGGATCGAAGTGCTCGATGGCGTTGAGCAACCCCAGGAACCCAACCTGCACGAGATCTTCTTCGTGACCCGGGTTCCGGTAGTCGGAGGCGATCCCACGCACGAGCGGCTCGCACGCGCGCACCAGCGGATCGCGCGCCGCGGGGTCGTGCGTGGGGGCACAGTACCGCATCGCCTCACCCCTGTAGTTTGTATCCTTTCAACAGACGAACTGCGGATTCCTACTGAACCGGCCGGACTCCCTCCAGATCGAAGGCGCTGTGCAGGGAGTGCACGGCGTTCTGGATCTCCTCGGCGGACACCACACACGAGATCTTGATCTCCGAAGTGCTGATCATCTGGATGTTGATGCCCGCATCCGCCAGCGCGCCGAACACCTTGGCGGCCACACCAGGGTTGCTCGCCATGCCGGCCCCGACGACCGAGACCTTCGCCACGCCCTCGACGGCCACCACCTCCCCACCGCCGACCTCCAACGCCACCCCTCGGGCGGTCTCCTCCGCGACCGGGGCGTCGGCCTTGGTCACGGTGAATGAGATGTCCGCCTTGCCGCCCCGGCTGGCGGCCTTGACGATCATGTCCACGTTGATCTGCCGCTCGGCCAGCGCCGAGAAGATGCGGTGGGCGATGCCCGAGATGTCAGGAACGTCGGTGATCGTGATGCGCGCAACGTCAACGTCGTGGGTAACTCCGGTAACCGTGCGAATGCGTTCCACGTCGGGGACCTCCTCAACGATGGTGCCTGGCGCCTCGCTCCAGGTCGAGCGCACGTGCATCCGCACGCGGTACGCCTTGGCGTACTCCACAGATCTGGCCTGCAGGACGACTGCTCCGCTGGAGGCCATCTCGAGCATCTCGTCGTACGACAGGCGGGCCAGTTGCCTGGCGTTGGGCTCGATCCTGGGATCGGCGGTGAACACGCCCGGCACATCGGTGTAGATCTCGCACTGATCTGCGCCCAGGGCCGACGCCAGCGCAACCGCGGTGACATCGGACCCACCGCGTCCCAGGGTTGTGATCTCATCTTCGGGGGTAACCCCCTGGAACCCGGCCACGATGACGATGCGGCCCTGCGCCAGTTCGGCATCTATGCGCCGCCGGTCAACATCGAGGATTCGGGCCTTCGTGTGCACGCCGTCGGTGACGATCCGCACCTGACCACCGGTCAGGGATATCGCCTGCTCCCCAATCTCCTGGACCGCCATACTCAGGAGCGAGATCGAGATCTGCTCGCCCACTGCCATGAGCATGTCGAGTTCACGCGCCGGCGGGCGCGGGGAGATCTCGCGCGCGCGCGCGATCAGGTCGTCGGTCATGTGTCCCGGCGCGGACACGACGACCACCACGTTCGCGCCTTCCCGGCGCGTCGAGGCCACGCGGGAGGCGACATGCCGCAGGCGCTCGGCCGTCGCCACCGAACTGCCCCCATACTTCTGCACGATGAGCCCCACGGTTCCCCTCCTCGCCACAGGGCTACGCGAGCGCGGCCCGCAATCCTCCCGGCGATAGCGGCACCCGCTTCGGCTCCAACATTCGCACGGCGTCGGGGTCCTTCAGGCCGTGGCCCGTCAGCACGCACACAAGGTCGCCGTCGGGAAACCCGGCCTCGGGAAGATGCAGGGCGCCCGCGGCAGCGGCGGCCGAGGCGGGCTCGACGAAAACCCCTTCCTCCGCGAGCGCCCGCTGGGCCGCGAGGATCTCGGCATCGCTCACCTGCAGGAACCGGCCCCCCGAGGCCTCCACGGCCTCGACCGCACCCTTCCATCCTGCCGGACGGCCGATGCGGATCGCCGACGCCACGGTCTCGGGACGGGCCACGGGCGAGCCCCGCACCAGGGGGTTGGCACCCTCGGCCTGCACTCCTATCATCCAGGGGCGCGAGTTGATCCGCCCCGCCGCATGGTAGCGGAGGAACCCCATCCAATACGCGGTGATGTTGCCGCCGTTCCCCACCGGAAGAACCACGGCCGCAGGCGCGCGGCCCAATGCATCGCAGATCTCGTACGATGCCGTGGCCTGTCCCTCGAGCCGAAGCGGGTTGAGCGAGTTGACCAGCGTGTATCCCTCTTCCGCTGCCAGCTTCATCGCCATGCCGAGGATCTCCTCGAACTCCCCCTCAACCGCGATCACGCGCGCGCCGTGCGCCGCGGCCTGAACAAGCTTCCCCCGAGCCACCGCGCCGGCGGGCAGCAGAATGCCGCACGAAAGCCCTGCCCGGGCGGCATAGGCGGCGGCCGAGGCCGCGGTGTTGCCGGTGGAAGCGCAGATCACTCCACGGGCGCCCTCCTCCGCGGCCCGGCTCACGGCGACGGTCATGCCGCGGTCCTTGAACGAGCACGTTGGGTTGCTGCCTTCCATCTTGAGCCACACGCGGCGCCCCAGGCGCCCTTCCAGCCACGATGAGGGAACCAGGGGCGTGTTGCCTTCGTGCAGCGTGACCGGTGTGGCCACGGGCGGCAGGAACTCCTGGTACGCCGCGATGATTCCCTTCCAGGAACTGGGTTTCACTGTGCCTCCCCCTGCGCGGTGTTGGCCACCGTATAACAGACGGACCATGGTGTGTCAAGGCGCGCGAAGATCGGTGTAGCCACGCCAGTGGAAAGCGACTACTCTATTGGGGAGCAAACAAGGTGGGGTGAAGTATCCCCACCCGCGCAGGGAGACCATCGGATGGGACGTCATCCATCACGGCGCCACGCATCACCCGAGGATGTTCCGATCGGAGGACGGATCCGCGAGCGCAGACGCGAGATCGGGATGACCCAGACACACCTGGCCGGCGATGTCTACACCAAGAGCTTCATCAGCCAGATGGAAAGCGGGCACGCGGACCCCTCCATGGATACCCTGCGCTACCTGGGCCGCAGGCTGGAGATGGCGCTGTCCAGCATGGCAGGCAGCGTCGCCGATCAGCATCTGGCAGCTGTGGAAGGCCTGCTGGCATGGGCACAGGAGGCGCGGAAGGCCGGCGGCACCGATGCCGCGCGCCGCGCGATCGAGCTCAGCATCGAGATCGCCACGGCCCACGGGTGGCACCGACGCCGCGCAGAGGCCTGTCTGCTCCTGGCAGAGGTTGAGATCGAGTCGGGGGCCAACGACCGGGCGGCGGGCGCGCTTGAGCGGATTCCAGAACCATCAGTCCTGGCCGACCCCCGCATCGCCATTCGGAAGATCCTGGCTGAAGGCCTGCTTGCCCTTAGAAGGCATGATGTACCCGAGGCGACCGCGGCGTTCAGAAGGGCGCTTGGCCAATCACGCAGGTCTGCCCGGCACGATGACCTGACGGCCCGGGCGCTGGAGGGTCTCGGCGAGGCGCTCGCGCGGGCAGGTGACATCCGGCAGTCCCGGCGCAGGCTCGAAGCCGCAGCGCGAATGGCGGCGCGGTCGCGCAGGTAGCGGTTTCGGCTACGGCTCTCCCGCGGCCAGACTCCGGACCGTGACGTCGGCCATGCGGGCGGCCTCGTATGTGGACAGGCGGAACTGGCGGGCGGTCTCGACGGCCAGCACGTAGATCTGCGCGATCTGGCCGGAACTGAGCTCGGGCGGCGCGTCCGGCTCCGACCGCTCCTCCCCAGGTCCTCCCTGGACGCCCGGCTCACCGGTCCGACCCGCGGATCGCAACCTGGCCAACCACCGTTTGACGAACGCGCTGATTGCGCTCGCCGCTTCCTGTCTGAGCGTCTTCTTGATCTCGTTCAGTATGAACGCCACGACCTCGCTGGCCACTGCCAGCGCGACCGGGGAAACCACCGCGGCTCCCCCGGCCGTGCCAGACGCGCGCAGCGCGGCCTCACGGGTCCGATCCTCCAGGGAGCCCGCGGCATCCGCGAAGAACGCCTCCTGACAGGCAGAAAAGCCGGGCAGTTCCTGGGGCGCGATGACCTCCACCACGCTCCGCGCCAAACCCGCCACCATCTCCCGCTGTTCTTGATCGCTCATCGCGACCCCCTCTCTCCCTTGAATGAGTGCACGCGGACCGTGCGCGTGGCAGCGTCCCAGACAGGAGCCGGCCATCCCAACCGGGCACACAACTCGGAGATCTTCACGTAGCCGCGGTCGCCCCGCACATTCGCGGCCAGATCGCAGTCCCCAACCTCGGTGCGCAGGGTGGCGTCCCGACCGTCAATACGGAGGATCGCCCAGCCCAAGAGGTCGGCCAGCGGTCGCAGGGGGCACCATGCAGACCCGCCCTTGAGCAGTCCCTCGTCCGAGACCGTGCGGCCGTCCACGACCACGAGCACCGGAAGTAGCCGCTCCCTTCGCGCGGCGCCACCCATGCTTTGCACAACCCTCGCGCGAAATGCCTCGCCCACTTCGACCGTGGACCTCTGCGGATCCCATGGCAGCACCATGGGATCCCACTTGCCTCCCTGCGGCACGCCGAGCGCGGACTCGACCTCGCCGTGCCCCAGCACAGTGCGGGGAGCCACCGGTATGCGGTACCGCTCGCAGAGATCGGCTACCACCGCTGCCATCACCTCGTACTGGCCAGCGTTCATCGGGTACCTTCCGGCCCGGAACGGTCGTTGCATGGCGCCGGCCATGCCGCATGCCGCGATGCCGATGCTTCCCGCGTTCATCATCCGGGTGTGCCGGGCGTAGTCGTCGCCGGCCGTGCTCACGTTGTCCGATATTGCGTGGTCGCCGCGCACCAGACGTCCGTCGGACTCGATCAGGACATGGTAGTGTTCCCGGTCCTCTGAGCCGGCGTGGTGCGCTCCGCCGGTCCAGTGGGTGATGATGCGCTGCATGCGGCACTCGGGCATCCACGCGTCGGGCACGATTCGCGGCATCAGGACTCCCCTCGAGGCCGTAGCGTCCGTGCCCGTCGAATCCGGCCTGCGATCTCCCTCCGGCGCGACTGGTCCTTGCCCTGCCTGAACTCGGCGACGTACCCCTCGAAGTCCCAGGACGAAAGGAACCGTTCGGACGCGATCCGGCCGGACTCGTACAGGGCCATGGCCTGGTGGCGCGGCAGGTGGAACTCCGTGCCTCCGATGCCGAGCGTTGGTATCGGGATCGTGCGCGCAAAGTCGGCGCTCTCGACGTAGAGGCGATCGTGGGCTTCCAGCATGGTCAGAACGATGCTCTTGAGGTAGTCAACCACCCTGCGGGCCGGACCGCGGGCCTCCTCGGGCCTGGGCAGGCGTTCGGACACCGGGGTCCTCGGATCGGGCTCGACCAGCAACAGTCCGAAGGTGGGCCACGGTGGCTCATCCTCGGTGTCGAACAACCAGACCGGGAAGTTGGACAGCATCCCGCCGTCGACTATCAAGTGCACCCGCCCGGTACGCGCGTGCCGAAACCGCACCGGTTCAAAGAAGATGGGAATGCTCATGCTCATCCGAACCGACAGCGCCACGTCGAGGTCATCCGGGCGCACGCCGAGCCTCTGCGCGTCCCGGGGTAGCACCAGCAGGCGGCGTTCGGTCAGGTCTGAAACGATCACCTGAGCCCGGTACCGGTATCGTGGCTGATCCGCAAACTCGGGGTGGATCAGATCGGAGAACGTACGCACGCGCTTCGCCTCCAGCAGGCCGCGCACAAACGCGAGGAATGCGTCACCCTCGTAGATCCCCTGGTCCAGCAGGATGCTGAGCGGCATCCCGACGACGGGTATGCGATCTTCCCAGGCGGCATCCAAGAACCTGCGCAGGTCAAGCTTCAGAATGATCTCGCGCAGCTCCGAGGCAGAGTACCCGGCTGCGTGCAGGACAGCAACGAGGGCGCCGGCGGAGGTCCCGGCCACGTTCTGGGGCACGAAGCCGCGCTCCTCGAGGACCGATAGGGCACCGACCAGCCCGATCCCCTTGACCCCTCCGCCCTCGAAGACGAGATCCACACGCTGGCCGCGCGGCGGGCCTGCCTCATCCCCATGGTCGGGCATCGCGCCCACCTCCGAAGCCGGCCGGGTGCTGGTAGTCTAACTTGCGGCGAGAGCGGCCTCCTGGGCGCGGAACGCCCGGGCGAAGAGCCTGGCCGCGCTTCCCTCCTCCCCGCGCTCGAGCGCGAGGAAGGCGTAGTCACGGCTGATCCGGGCGATCTCTCCCGCTGCTTGGAGACGCTCGAACTGCTCCAGCGCGAAGGCGTACCTGTGGGCGGCTTCGTCGAGACGGCCCTCACGATGGCAGACCGCTGCCACCACTGCCTCGGCCCGCGCCGCCTCTGAAGGATCCTGGAGCTTCACTGAAAGGCGGATCGCCTCTTCTGCCTGGCCACGCGCCTCCGCGAGATCTCCGCGCAGCATGGCGGCCCGGGCGAGCTCGGTCAGCGTCTGCGCCCGTCCGGCGTCGTCGGCCAGGCGCGCGGCAAGGGTAAGACTCTGCTCGAGCGCCTCTGTTCCCTCACCGAGGCGTCCGCGGCTCACCAGCAGGATGCCCAGGCTGCGCTTGACCGTGCCCAGCAGATGGAGGTTCTCCTGGGCTTCGAACAACAGGGCGGCCCGCGCCAGGTGGTCATGGGCCAGATCAAAGGCTTGCTGCCGCTCGTAGGCGACGCCGAGGTTGAAGTGGAGCAGTCCCATCGCGCCCACATCACCCAGCGGCTCGAGCCGTTCGAGGGCTGCCTGGTAGCAGTCAAGGGCCTGAGCGGGTAGGCCGAGTTCCGAGTAGGTCCGACCGAGGTTGGCCAGTTGCCTGCCCTCGAACTCAACGTCTACAGGGACGACTGAGCGGATCGCGCTCAAGGCCCGGGAGAACGCATCTCGGGCGGCCGGGTAGTCGCGCTGCCGGAGGGAAAGGAACCCAGTGGCGCTTGCCACGCGCGCGACGAGATCCGGCCGCCCGAGCGCACCCGCGATAGCACGCCCGCGCTCCAGGTGGAGTTCGGCCAGCTCAAACTGCCTCAGACCCGTGAGCGCCTGGCCCAACCCCATCTGGATGCGGAAGGCGATCTCCAACCCGGGATCCGGAGCCGAAGCCCGTTCCGCCTCCTGGAATGCTTCCAGGGCTTCGGTGAAGCTGTGTTTCCGCAACAGCGATGTACCGAGTTCGAGTTTCAGGGCCACCTTCTTGCGCGGGGGGGGGTCGGCATCGAGCAGATCTGCAAGCGGCACGTTCAACCGGCCGGCTAGCACCCGCAGCGTCTCGAGTGAAGGGCGAACCTTGTCGTGCTCGAGCATGCTGATAAAGCTCTCGGATAGGTCGCCCGCTGCCAGCCGTCGCTGAGTCAGGCCACGGCTCTTGCGGGCCTGGCGGACCTTCTCACCAAGCGTCACGGTCTTCCCTCCGCTTGTGGCTTCGGCTAGCCGCCGTTCAGCAGCTCACCGTCGCCGTGACCGGCCCAGCCACCGTTCAGCAGCTCGCCGTCACCGTGACCGGCCCAGCCACCGTTCAGCAGCTCGCCGTCACCGTGACCGGCCCAGCCACCGTTCAGCAGCTCGCCGTCACCGTGACCGGCGGTGGACATCGGTACGGGCTGGACGGAGGTTGCCGCCACTACAAGCGAGATCGCGAAGGCAAGGGCGATGATCTTGCGCATGTGGTCCTCCTCCTTGAGCGTCCCACCGGGCAGGCCGCAGCGGAGTATGGCGCGAGGGGTGCGTATGAAGCTGGATGCCCGAAGTGATGCTGTGTTCGACACAGGTTGGTGAAGTTCCTTCCAGGAGGCCACAGAACTTCACTTGGATTGAACCACCCGGGCACCCGGGCACTGAAGTTGGCTGGCCCGCGGAGGCCGGCGGAATGTATGGGAGGATTCTTGGCTGCGAGTGGCTGAAGTGTGCAGGCGAAGGCTCGGGTCGGGGGTGTCCCCTCTGGTCCAACGGTGCCGGAGGACGTCGTGCCGGTTTCCACCCCCGACCCTTCAGCGACCAGGCCCCACAGCTCCGCGCTGCGGGGCCTGCTGTGTGCTCCGCGCCGCACAGAGATCTTGCCGTCCGAAGCAGGAACGCGGAAAGGAGCCCGGGTAGTATCTGTGTGCGTGACGGACGCGAGAGAACCAATTCGCCCCTGGTACTTTACGGATCATCGCTGCGCACCTACTCTGTCACTGGCCTCTCGCAGAGAAACGGCCGCACAAGGGCTGCGCGCGCCCAGGGGGCCACATGAACAGATCGGCGCTGACGAGGTTGATGCCGGAAGGCCCGGTGGGGACGTGGCTCGCGGGGTTCCGCATCGATTCATCGTCGCAGACCCCCCTGTACCTCCAGATAGCGTCCGAGATCGAGCACCGAATCGGGCACGGCCGCATTGCCATCGGCGAACGGCTACCTCCGCAGAGAGCGCTCGCGGAACTGGTCGGTGTCAGCAGGAACACAGCGGTTCAGGCCTATCGCGAGCTTGAGCGCCGTGGATGGGTGCGCAGCCGCGTGGGGCGGGGCACATTCGCGGCCCTTCCCCTCGACCGCGCGGTGCCCAACCCCTCGTGGCAGCCGCAGTTCTCCGCATCAATCAGCAGGGTAACGCGCCCGTTCATGGGTGAGGTGAACACAGAACAGGCGGGCAGGCTCAGCCTGGCCTCGGGTAAGGTCGCGGCCGATCCGTCCATAATCGGCACCTTCAGGCAGATGTTCGACCTGGTCCTTGAGCGCGAGGGCGCACGAGCCTTCGAGCCGGGCCCCCCGCAGGGGATTCCCGCGCTGCGCGCTGCACTGGCCGCTCACCTGCATGCGGGAGGCGCCGACGTCCGGCCACAGGAGATCCTCATCACCGCAGGGGCGCGGCAGGCGCTGAGTATCCTGGCGTCAATCCTGGTTGACCCAGGCGATACTGTGGTTACCGAAGGGCCCACGTATCGCGGTGCCATCCAGGCCTTCCAGGGTGTTGGCGCGCGCATCATCTGCGTGCCGACTGACGGTGACGGCTTGGATCTGGAGGCTCTTGAATCCGTGCTGGCCTACACGAGGCCGAAGCTGATCTACGTAATCCCGACATTCCAGAACCCGAGCAGTGTTTCTCTATCGCTCGAGCGGAGGCATCTGCTCATCGAAGCCGCCGCCCGCCGCGCGGTACCGATTGTGGAAGACGATCCCTACTGGGAGCTCCGCTACGAAGGTGCGCGGCTTCCACGCCTGAAGGCGCTCGACACATGGGGAGGTGTCATACATGTGGGCACCTTCTCGAAGCTGGTCTTCCCCGGGGTCCGCGTCGGATGGATCGCGGGACCGCCCGGCGTCATACGTCAGGCAGCCGTTGCCAAGGCCGGGGGCGGGCTGCACGTCAGCAGCCTCCCGCAGTGGGCGATGGCGCGGCTGCTTGAGGAGAACCTGCTTGAGCCACATCTCCGGCGGGCGTGCCAGCGCCTCCGGTCGAAGCGAGACTTGCTCCTGGCCTCGCTCGCGCGGCACGCTCGCGGCCGCCTGATGGCTCGCAGACCTGAGGGCGGGTTGTTCGTGTGGGCGCGGCTCCCCGCCCCCGTGCAGGCCGCCGACCTGCTGAAGAGCACCTCGGCGAAGGGGGTCGACTTCGTGGCAGGCCCGGCCTTCTGGCCGAGCGGAGGCGATCCATACGCAATGCGGCTGTGCTTTGCGGGCCTCGACGAGCCGCAACTGGAAGAAGCCGCAGCGATTGTGGGGCGGAGCCTGGCAAGCGCGCTGACCGGCGTCGAGCCCGGAGAAGAGAGGCATCCGGAGCGCGCTCCAGCCGGCTACATGGAGTGCGGACGCAGAAGAGGGCGGGCCGTCCCAGGGCGGAGAGCCTAGAGGGCGTCAGCCAGCCGCCGGAGTCGCAGCGGGTCAATGGCCGCCGGGGGCCATTGCAGGGGTCAGGCAAGCGGCACGGGGTAGAGCAAGGCAGTACAGGCTGGTCAAGATCCGCTCCGCCGTTGTGGGGTACGTCTCAGCGGGGAGAATCAAGAGAGGAGGTCGAACAGCGATGAAAGGAAGGGTGAGCAGCTTCAGGCCCTGGACCAGGGCGGTTACCTGGACAGCAGTAGCCGCAATTGCCGTTGTCATGGTCCTTTCCCCCATTGGCGCCCTGCAGTCCCTGGGACAGGCCCGCGAGATACGCGTGGGGCTGCTCGGGGCACGCACGGGCGTGTTCACGGCCTTCGGCGAGCCGCAGATCAGGGGCTCCATTCTCGCTTTTGAAGAGGCCAACTACATGGCGGCCGGGCGCCGCATTCGCACCTTCATCGAGGACACCCAGTGCACCGCGGACATAATGATGACCAAGGTGCGGGCGGTCCACGAGCGTGACAGGGTGGATACCGTCGTGGGACCCACCTGCGGTGGAGAGGGCCTGGCCATGGTGGACTGGGCGAGGGGCACCGGCCTGCCAGTGGTAATCGGCTACTCCGCCCCTGAGGACATCACAATGCGGCTGCGCGCGCACAATGTGGTGCGCGCGGGTTGGAGCGGTGCTCAGCCGATGTTCCCGTTTGGCCAGTACGTGGCCCGGACCTTCGGGTACCGCCGCATCGTCTCCATTGGACAGGACTACTCGTTCCCGTGGAACCAGCTCGGGGGCTTCATCCGGGGTTTCTGCATGGCCGGCGGCAAGGAGGTTGTCAAGATCTGGCACCCTGTCGGGACGCGTGACTACAGCTCAATCATAGCAGCGATGCCGCGCGACGTGGACGCGGTCATGTACGACGGCGCTGGGACGGACATGGTGGCATTCTACAAGCAGTTCCGCGACTTCGGCCTCCTTGACAAGTACGTTCTGCTCGGCGCGTCCAACGCCTACGAGCCCATCACACTCCAGGAGCTCGGCGACAGCGCAATTGGCTCGCTGTCGGCAATACAGTACGCGGAGACGCTCAAGACCCCGGCCTTCCTGAGGTTCCGGGACGCCTACATGAAGCGGTGGAATGAGATCCCTCCAACCTCAGCCGAGCACGGCTATGTCGGGGCCAAGATGGTGCTTCGCGCTATCGCGGCTGTCGGTGGAAGGATCGAGGACCGCGACGCGTTCATCAAGGCGCTGCGCGCGACCAGGATGCCGGACGCTCCACGCGGCCCATTCTATCTGGACGAGTACGGCAACCCGGTTCAGAACATCTACATCCGGAAGGTCCAGCGCATCGGGAACATCCTGGCTAACACCGTCATCGCGACCTTCAAGGATGTTTCCCAGTTCGGCCCGTTCGACCCGGAGGCCTACATTGCGGCGCCTCCGGACTCGCGTGATTTCCCGCCGAGTGACTGCGCGGCGGTGCTCGCGAGACTCCCTCGGCTTCGCGGAAGGTAGGCACCATGGCGGATTCGGGTTGGCACAAGTAGAACGCGCACCATGGACCACCGATCGCCGGAAGCTCTGCGAGCGGAGAGGCTCACCAAGACCTTCGGAGGCATTACTGCCCTCGATGATGTGAGCCTCTCCATCCCCGCCGGTGAGCGCCGGGGCCTCATTGGCCCAAACGGTGCCGGAAAGACGACTCTCTTCAACTCGATCACGGGCGAGATACCACCAGATCATGGCCGCGTGTCGCTGTTTGGAGAAGACGTCACCCACCTGAGCGTTCAGCAGAGGGCCCGGCTGGGCATCGGCAGGACGTACCAGGTCACCAATCTCTTCCTGGACCTCACCGTGGAAGAGAACCTGTTTCTTGCCTCTGGCGGGAGCGTATCCACCAATGTCCTCAAGCCCTGGCGCCGTAACTCGGCGCGCCTCGACAGGGCGCGAGAAGTGGCAGAGTTCGTCGGACTGGGTGAAAGGATCTCGGCGAAGGTCGACGCCCTGGGGCACGGCGAGCAGCGCCAGCTCGAGATCGGCGTTGCGCTTGCCGCCCGCCCGAGGCTGCTGATGCTCGACGAGCCGGTCGCGGGACTGGCGCCTTCTGAGCGCCAGCGCATGATGCGCTTCCTCGGGAGCCTCGACCGTTCAGTGACACTGCTGCTCGTGGAACACGACATGGATGTGGTGCTCGGGCTTGCCGACCGCGTGACCGTGCTGCACAACGGGCGGGTGATCGCGGATGGCGCGCCCGATGTGGTGCGTGCGGACGCCCGCGTCCAGGAAGTCTACATGGGCGAGTGGGTCAACCATGGGTGAATACCTGCTCGAAGTCGTCCGTCTGAATGCCTTCTACGGTACGAGCCATGTGCTCCAGGACGTGTCGCTCGCGGCGGGGCACGAGTGCGTCGCGGTTGTTGGGCGCAACGGCATGGGGAAGACAACCCTCTTGCGCTCGATACTGCGCATGACCCCGCCCGCCTCTCACGGCCTCATCACGTTCAGGGGCCGCCGGATCGACGGGCTGCACTCGCACCAGGCGGCGTCCCTGGGCATCGGGTACGTCCCTCAGGGCCGCCGTCTCTTCCCGTCTCTGTCGGTCGACGAGCACCTGAGACTCACCTTCCGCAAGGGAGCCGACGGCACGGCGTGGACTCCTGACGCGGTCTACGACCTCTTCCCCGAGATCGCCCGGAGGAGGAAACTGCCAGGGACACGGCTGAGCGGAGGCGAGCAGCAGATGCTGGCCATCGGCCGCGCGTTGGTCACGAATCCCGCCCTGCTGTTGCTCGATGAGCCCTCCGAGGGTCTCGCCCCGCTGGTTGTCCAGCACCTCATCGCAACGTTGCGGCGGCTCAGAGAGATGGGGACTGCCCTGCTGCTCGTCGAGCAGCAGCAGAGGATCGCGGATGTGCTCGCCGACCGGGTGTACGTGCTGACCGCCGGCCGCATCGTTCACCACGCCACGGGGAAGGAGTTCGCGGTCGACACCGAGGCAAGGCGGCAGCATCTTGGGATCTAGACCGTAGCCGAAGGGAGCGAGCGATGGGAAAGCGGATCGCAATCGTGGGCGCACTGGACACGAAGGGGCCCGAGTTCGCCTTCGTAAAGCAGGAGGTCGAGCGGCGGGGCCACGCAGTCGTCGTCATAGACACAAGCGTGGTAGGGATGCCGGCGTTCCCCGCGGATGTGCCGCGAGAGCGTGTGGCAGAAGCCGGCGGATCGACGGTCGAGGAGCTGCAGGCAAAGGCCGACCGTGGGTACGCGATGGAAGTCATGACACGCGGCGTTGCGGCGGTCGTGAAGGAGCTGTACGACGCTGGAAGGATAGACGGGGTGCTCGCGATGGGGGGATCGGCCGGGACGATCATCGGGACCTCCGCGATGCGCGCGCTGCCTGTGGGCGTCCCGAAGGTGATGGTCAGCACGCTGGCTTCCGGGGACACGAAGCCCTACGTCGGGACCAAAGATGTCGTAATGGTGCCTTCGGTGGTGGACGTTGCCGGTGTCAACAGAATCAGCGCGCGGATATACGCCAATGCCGCCGGTGCAATCGTGGGAATGGTCGAGACGCCGACGCCCGCAATCCGAGAAAAGCCGCTCCTGGCCGCCTCGATGTTCGGCAACACGACTCCGATAGTCAACCGTTGCCGCGGCATCATGGAAGAGAACGGGTTCGAGGTGCTCGTGTTCCACGCCACGGGGACAGGTGGCCAGACGATGGAAAGCCTGATAGACGACGGATACATCACCGGGGTGCTCGACATTACGCCCACCGAGTGGGCCGACGAGCTGGTGGGCGGAGTCCTAACGGCGGGCCCCACGCGGATGGACGCGGCGCCCAAGAAGGGCATTCCGCAGGTGGTCGTGCCCGGATGCGTGGACATGGCCAACTTCTGGGCGCCCGAGACGGTGCCTGAGAAGTTCAGGGACCGTCGCTTCTACCACTGGAATCCAAACGTGACGCTGATGCGCACCTCCCCTGAGGAAAACGCCGAGTTGGGGCGCATCATCGCTGAGAAGGTCAGCCGGTCTGCCGGACCGGCGGCCATCTTTCTGCCGCTACGGGGTGTCTCGATGCTGGACGCGCCTGGCAAGGAGTTCTGGTGGCCAGAGGCCGACCGGTCGCTCTTCGACGCCATCAAGAAGCATACCGGCGCGGGCGTCGAGGTCCACGAGCTCGACAACAACATAAACGACGACGCGTTCGCCGACGCGGTGAGCGCCAAGATGCTGCAGTTCCTTGCACGAACGACATAGCGAAAGGAGCAACCCCATGGGCAAGAGGATTCCGCGACAGGTTGTCCTCGAGCGGTTTCGTGAGAAGATCGGCCGGGGCGAGCCGATCATCGGCGGCGGTGCTGGTACCGGCATCTCGGCCAAGATGGCAGAAGCCGGCGGAATCGATCTGATCATCATCTACAACTCCGGTCGCTACCGCATGGCTGGGCGGGGTTCTCTCGCCGGGCTGATGCCGTACGGTGACGCCAACGCCATCGTGATAGAGATGGCATACGAGGTCATCCCGGTGATCAAGCACACGCCGGTCCTGGCCGGAGTCTGTGGCACTGATCCCTTCAGGGATATGGAGGTCTTCCTCGGCGAGGTGGCCCGGCTTAACTTTTCGGGCGTCCAGAACTTCCCAACCGTGGGGCTCATCGACGGCGTCTTCCGGGAGAACCTGGAGGCGACCGGGATGGGATACGACAAGGAAGTCGAGATGATCCGGTTGGCCCACGAGATGGACCTGATAACCGCACCTTACGTCTTCGACGCCGACACTGCCAACAGGATGGCCACGGCCGGCGCGGACATCCTCGTGCCCCACGTGGGGCTGACCACGGCGGGCACGATCGGGGCTGCGGTCGCACTCACCCTCGACGAGGCGATCCAGAAGGTCATGGCCATGGCAGAGGCGGCCAAGGCCGTGCGGCCGGACATCCTCGTGCTCTGTCATGGTGGGCCGTTCGACGAGCCGGAGAACGTGGCGAAGGCCCTAGCAAGGATGCCAGGAATCGCTGGGTTCTTCGGCGCTTCCAGCGTGGAGCGGCTACCCACCGAGCGCGCGATCACCGAGCAGGTGCGCTCGTTCAAGTCGATCAGGCTTGCCTGAGGCAAGGACCAGCCCGGCGCGCGCGGTTGGCCGTCCCGGCCACGTCTACGGGCGCCGGGCTGGGAAGCCGGCGGTGACCAGATGCTGAATCTGCTGTTCCTGAATGGTCTGACCTATGCTGCGCTGTTGTTCGTGATGGCGAGTGGGCTGACCCTCGCATTCGGACTCATGCGCATAGTGAACCTATCGCACGGTGCCTACTACCTGGTCGGTGGGTACCTGGGTCTGACCGCCTTCAGAATCACGGGCAGCTGGCCCCTCGCGTTGCTCGCCGGCGGCCTCTCTATCGCGGCCATCGCCTGCCTGATTGAGCGGGCGCTCCTGGTGTGGGTGAGGGGCAAGGAGCTGCCCGAGTCGCTGCTTACGCTCGCGGTGGCCATGATCCTCGGTGACGCGGCCGTGGCGGTCTGGGGAGGCAATCCTCTCAACCTCCAGCCCCCCGCGCTGCTCACGCCGCGCCTGCACGTGCTCGGGGTGGTCTACCCAGGGTTCCGGGTCTTCGTGCTGATCTTTGGGGTCCTTGTGGGCATAGGGCTGTGGCTGCTGCTGATGAGGACCTCGCTGGGAATGGCCGTGAGGGCAGGCGTGGATGACCGGGAGACAACCGCCGCGCTCGGCATCAACGTCGGCCGCACGATGACCGCGGTGTTTATGCTGGCCGGGCTGCTGGCGGGCTTCGCGGGAGTGATCGGGGGGTCCTACTGGGCGCTCGCCCCGGGCGAGGACTTCCAGGCACTCGCCCTCTCGCTCGTCACGATAGTCATTGGCGGGATGGGCAGCCTGATCGGTGCGGCCGTGGGGGCCCTGATAACCGCGATGACGCTCAGCTTCGCCACCGCCTACTTCCCGGACTTCTCCCTGTTCTTCGTGTTCGCGCCAATGGCGCTCGTTCTTGCGGTCAGGCCTCAGGGCCTGTTTGGGAGATAGGTGTGGCCATGCGCCGGATCTGGCATTGGGCGATCGTCGTCATGGGAGCCGCCCTCCTTGTGACGCTGCCAGGATGGATGCCCGCGTACTATCTGACCCTGACCAACCGCATCCTATTCTACAGCCTGCTGGCGGTGAGCTTCAGCTTTCTTGCCGGGAGAGCGGGTATGACCTCACTCGGCCAGGTAGCGTTCTTTGGATTCGCAGCCTACGCGGTGGGGATCATGTCTGTCAGGTACAGCATCGCGTTCCCGTGGCCGGTTGTCGTGGGGGTGGGCGGCGCAACGTTGCTGGCCGCCGCCGCTGGACTGATCGTGATCCGCACGACCGGGATCTACTTCCTCATGATCACCCTCGCGCTCGGACAGGTCATGTGGGGAGTCGCGAATCGCTGGGTGTCGCTGACTCATGCATACGACGGGATCCCCGGGGTAGTACCACCCGTGGTCATGGGGGTCGCCCTCAAGGACCCGCGAAACTTCTACTTCGCGCTCCTGGCAACTTCGCTCGTCTGCCTCACCGTAATGCTGGCGATAACGCGCTCCCACTTCGGCCTCGCACTCAGGGGGATAGCCGCCAGCCCCACGCGCATGGCGGCGCTCGGCTACCCCGTATCGCTACTGCGCTACCTGGCCTTCGTTTTGGCGGGGACGCTTGCCGGCATCTCGGGGATCTTCTTCGTCTACCACACGGGATTTGTACATACCAGCGTCTTCGACCTTCAGCGCTCCGTCTGGATCCTGCTTGTCTCGACGCTGGGCGGCGTGGCGACATTCGCGGGACCGGTCGTGGGTGTGGCGATCGTGGTGCTGCTCGAGAGCTTCATCGGCCAACTCACCCACCGGCACGCGACCGTCATCGGCACGCTGTTCATGCTAACGATAATCCTGGCGCCTCATGGAGTCACAGGGCACCTCGGTTCCGTCGCGGACCACATAGACCGCAGAAGAAGGCCTTCCACACCGCGGGATTGACCGCCGTGCTGCCCCGCCTGATGGCCTGCGGCGCGGATGCAGGGGGCTCTGGCCTCCCGGCTCGGTCAGCCCACGATCCCGTGCGCGTACGGGCTGTGGAACAAAGCGCCCTCGACGAACCGTGATGGCCGGAACGGGCCAAGATCTATCTCGCCGCAGCGACCGGTCACGACAAGACCTGCCAGGGTTTCTCCGAGCGCGGGACTCAACTTGAACCCGTGCCCGCTGAAGCCCGCGGCGATGAACAGGCCGCCCACGTCAGGAATCGGGCCCAGGATCGGCTGCCAATCCGGGGTGACGTCGTAGAGACTGGCGTACCCCCCCTTCACCCCCACGCCCGAGAAAGCAGGCACGCGGTGCGCCAATCGCTGAGCCATCTTCTCGACGAAATCAAAGTCGGTTCCCTCGTTGAAGGCATCGGCAGGCACCTCCTCGTCTGGGTACTCCTCGACCGACCCGCCATGGAACTGGTACCCAATGTCGGGGCGCATGTAGAAACCCATCCCCAGGTCCACGAGGATGAAGCCGAGAGGCGCTGCCGGCTCTTCCACCTCGAACAGCACCACCTGGTGGCGCGTGGTGCGAATGGGCAGATCAATCCCCAGAGGACCCAGCAGTACTGGCGTCCACGGCCCGGCGGCAACCAGCACAGCCCCGGCCGCAATCCGGCCTGTTGGGGTTTCCACCCCGGCGATCCGTGAGCCCTCGACCACCAGGCGGACGGCCGGCGTGCCTTCCCGCACCTCTGCACCGTGCCGCCTGGCCGCGGCTGCGAACGCGGTCGCTGTGGCGTACCCGTCGGCATACCCTGAGCCGGGCTCGTAGGCCCCTGCGCCCACATCGTCGGTGCGCAGCCGGGCGTCGAGATCGGCGATGGCCTCGCGGTCCAGCACCGTGGTGTCCACACCGAGAGCGCGTTGCAGCCGGACGTTCGCCTCGACAGTCCTCTCCTGCCCCTGCGGTACCAGCAGCAGGAATCCGGTCTTCCTGAAGTCGGCGCTCCCGCCGACGACGGCATCGAAGTTCACGAACACATCGCGGCTGCGCAGTGCCAGCTGAATCAGGGGTGCGTAGGAGTAGTGCATGCGCACGATGCCGCTGGAGCGGCCGGTGGGTCCGCCGCCAACGGTGCCCCGATCAAGAAGCACCACCTTCTGCCCGTGCCGTGACGCGAGCCAGAATGCGGCGCTCGCGCCGGTGCAGCCGGCTCCTACCACGATCACGTCTGCTGCTGCCATCATGGCCTCCTGTTCTTCCCGTCTGCGTCCACTCCAATCCGGAAGGGGAGTCGTTCAGCTCCGGAGAAGCCGCAACCATGATCCTGAGAAAGCTCCGCGGCTTCCTCTTCGACATGGACGGCGTACTCTATCGGGGCAGGCGCGTGCTCCCTGGCGCACGCGCGCTGCTGGCGGATCTCGACCGGAAGGGTGTCCCCTTCGCGCTTGTGACAAACAACAGCACCCGGACCCCGCGCCAGTACACCAGGTTCCTCGCCACGATGGGAATGCGAGTGCCGGTCGAGCGCATCGTTACCTCTTCGGTGGGAACAGCGACGTACCTGCGCGCCACCCTGAAGCCCGGATCCCGCGTGCTGGTCGTCGGCGAACCGCCGTTCCGGCGGGCGATAGCCAGGGCAGGGTTTGTCCTGGCGTGGGAAGACGTCGCGGCGGTCGTGGTAGGGCTGGACCGGCGGATGACCTACCGGAAGCTCGCCCTGGCCGCCGAGGCGCTTGCCCGGGGAGCAGAGTTCGTGGCCTCCAATCCGGATCCGCTGGTCCCCACAGAGACCGGTGCCATGCCCGGCGCCGGGGCTCTGGTCAGCGCGCTACAATACGCCAGCGGCCGGAAGCCGGTCGTGATCGGCAAACCCGACCCCCGGCTGCTTCGTGAGGCGATGGCCCGGATAGGGACGCGCCCGGCGCAGACCGCGATGGTTGGCGACCAACTCGGCACCGACATAGCGGCGGGCCGCGCCGCCGGGCTGTTCACGATCCTTGTACTCACCGGCGTTACGGCGGAGCGGTCCCGAACTGACGGTGATCCCCGCCCCGATCTAACCGTGCGCGACCTGAACGGTCTCCGGCGCTGGATGATTAGCGCCCCATCCCGCTGACGGCCAGCGGCTGGATCAGCACGCTCACGCGATCCTCGGGCCCTCCGCCGTATTCGTAGGAGTACGGCTTCCCCGTGTAGCGCACCGAGAGCCGGTCAATGTCGCGGGCGCCGTTCTCGGCGTCGAGGCGGACGACCCTACCCTGAATCTGCACGTAGCGGTACATGTTCTTCGGATCAACAACGGTCAGGGCCACGTGTGGTTAGGCCTTGAGGTTGCGCAGCTTCACGCGACCCTTGCTCGTGTTGATCAGGATCTGGTCGCCTTCCAGCGTGAACCAGACCGGCGTGGCCTGCGGGCGGCCCTCCGGGGAAACCGTTGCGAGCACCGCGGGATTGGGCTCGCCGAGAAACGCGCGTGTCGCCTCGTCCAGTTGCGTGGACATGGGGTCCTCCTCTGCCTTGGATTCCTCCTGTCCAACGCTGCGGGCCGCGGACCGATTCCCTGGCCGCACCACGGCAGGCAGGACAGCCCCCCAGACCGCCGAAACTAGGGAAGCATGTGTCAGACGAAAGCCACGCCCAGCCATCCAGAGGTACAGCAGATCGTCACGCGGGCCGCCATCCTGGGGCTCGGCATCCATGTCCCGCCGCGGATCCTGACCAACGCCGACCTAGAGAAGATCGTCGAAACCAGCGACGAGTGGATCGTCACGCGGACCGGCATCCGGACGCGGCGGATAGTTGACGGCGACCAGGCCGCGTCCGACCTGGCCGTACCCGCGGCCAAAGCCGCGCTGCGCGACGCGGGGATCTCGGCGGCGGAACTAGACCTGATCATCTGCGGGACCACGACACCCGACATGATCTTCCCTGCCACCGCGTGCCTTGTCCAGGAACGGATCGGCGCGGCGCGGGCCGGGGCGTTCGATCTGCTGGCCGCCTGCTCGAGTTTCGTCTACGGCGTGGTCACCGCCGCGCAGATGATCGAAGCCGGGATTGTCAGGCACGTGCTCGTCCTTGGCGCCGAGGTGCTGACCCGACTCGCGGATTGGAGAGACCGCACCACCAGCGTACTCATCGGAGACGGCGCCGGAGCCGTCGTGATGGGTCCTTCCTCGGGGGGCGGCGGCGTGCTGTCGACGGTCGTCGGCTCGGACGGCTCCGCCGCGGACATCCTCAAGCTGCCTTCGGGCGGCAGCCGCATCCCCATGACCGAGGAGGTCGTCGCCAAAGGCCTCCACCGCGCCCGCATGGACGGGCAGTCGGTGTTCAAGCTCGCTGTGCGGATCGTGCCCGAGACTATCCTTGAGGTCGTTCGAAAGGCGGGGCTCTCGCTGGACGACATCTCGCTGGTGGTGCCGCATCAGGCCAACCAGCGCATTACCGAAGCAGTGGCCCGCGCGATTGGCCTCCCGCTGGAGCGGTTCGTCAGCACCATCGAGTCCTACGGAAACACCTCCTCGGCGTCGGTGCCCATCTCGCTCTGGGAAGCACGGTCCGACGGCCGCATGAAGGACGGCGATCACCTCGTGCTGATCGGCTTCGGCGGCGGCTTCACCTGGGCCGCATGCGTGCTCACCTGGGGACGGTAGGACGGCGCCCGCCGCCGTCCTGAAGTCGCAGAGCGCCGACGGCCGCGACAAGGTAGACCGCCGCGGCCCCGAGAAACGGTCCGGCCTGAACAATGCCGTACAGCGTCCCTGCCCCCAGCGGCCCCAGTGCTCGGCCCAGGCTGTCAAACGACGTCTGCATCCCCAGCGAGGTGCCGTAGCCCAGCCGGGTGGTGCGGGAGTTGAGCGCGGCCAGTGAGGGCCGCAGAAACGCCATCGCAAGCGAGGTCATGCAGACGGCTACGGTGATCGCGGCCACCGATCCGGCCAGCGCCACCACCAAGAACCCCGCGGCACCGGCGACGAATCCGGCGCGGATGGTGCGGACCTCTCCCAACCTCCGCGTCACCGGCCCCACGGCTATGCCTTGCGCCACCACCGATCCTAGCCCCAGGGCGGTGAACATCACGCCGACGTCCGCGGGTGTCCCGCCTGCCCGGTCAATCGCGTAGTAGCCGAGCATCGAGAACAGGCTCGACCCCCCCCATGTCGTGGCAAGGGCCATCAGATACAGGGGGAGTTCCGGGCTCCGCAGGGCCTGCGCCAGCGCTCGCGTGCCGAGGCGCGCAGCGGCAGCACGCCGGGCGTCGGGGGGTGGTTCGCGCACCAGCCGGACAACCAGAGGCACGGCCAGCGCCGACGTGGCAGCAGCAACGTGGAAAGGAACGAGTGGCCCGGCAAGCGCCAGGATCCCGCCGGCCGCGGGCCCCACGAGGAAACCCAGGCCAAACCCCGCGCCCATCCTGCCCATCACCGTGCTGCGCTCCTCCGGCGCGCTGAGGTCTGCGGCGATGGCCTGCGCGGACGGCAGCACGGAGGCCGAGATGAGTCCGCCTACAACACGCGCGGCCAGCAGCATCTCGTAGGATTGGGCGAGCGCCATGCCCAGAAACGCGAGCGTGTAGCCGAACAGGCCGATGATCAGCACCGGCTTCCTGCCGATCCGGTCGGCGGCCAGCCCCCAGAACGGTGATGCCGCGAATTGAGCGACCGCCCATGCCGTGATGAGCAGACCCATCTGCAGTGAAGAGGCCCCGAACCGCCGCGCGAGGAAGGGAAGGATCGGCATCACGATGCCAAAGCCCACCATCACCAGAAAGACCGTCGCAAGCAGCATCCAGGTCTGGCGGCTGGCGGATGTGGTGCCGGCAGGAGACATCACCCGGGTATTCCCTGCGGGCGCGCTGCTCTCCCCCTTGAGCAGAATCATGCCCGCATGGGGCGAAAGGTATCCGCCAAGACCCTACCTGTTCGGAGGTGGAACGTGCGCAGAACTACAGCCATCATGGCTGCCGTCCTCGCGATTTCGCTGCTAGTGGCATGGGTGCCCGAAGCGGCCGAAGCCCAGACTTTCAAGCTCAGATTGTGGTCAACCCCACCAAGCGCGTCGCTGCCCGGGGAGGAACCCAACGGTCCATCCCGCATCCGCACCCAGAACTACCTCGACAGTCTGGCACCCGGCAACATCGTCTGGGATTCCACGCTGCTGGGGTTTGAGTTCCGTTCGCGACCCGTCAACCGGTTCATCTGGAGTATCGCCTACGATACAGGCGGCGTGAACAACCTTGTGGACACCGAGGGCGGGTTCGGAGCATCGCCCGGCACGAACCGGTTCTTTTCCACGAACCTTCACTACCTGATAGCGCCGGCCAACTGGCGCGGCGCTGAGATGACCGTGTTTGCCGGATACGGCAGCGGGTTCCTGGGCGTTTCGTCGGGAGGTGGAGCTCGCGAGTTCTCTGCACGCGGCCTGCGCTACGGTCTCGACCTGTACGTGCCGTTCCGCGAGGCGTGGTACCTGTCGGGCTCGGCTGCCTTTGGGTCGTGGACGATCAATCACAGCCTGGGTGGGGTACTCGACCCGCCAGGCGGCACGGCCAGCGTCAGGGACTACAGCCTGGCACTGGGAAGGTCGCTGTCGCCGGAGGCCGGACTCGAGGTGGGCTACCGGTCAATCAAGTGGGAAACGACTGCTGTGGGAAGGACCCCGTGCCCGTGCACGATGGCCTGGGACGGCTGGTACGCGGCAATCACCATGCGGCTACGGTGAGGCGGCACAGCCAGCGGAGCGAACTGCAGCGCAACCTTCGGGGCAACCTGCGACATTGACTACGAGAGGGCGGGGGTATCGCCGCCCTCTCACTCATTCCCTGATGGAGTCCCGGGGCTACTGGCCCGCGGGCCCGGCTCTACGGTGCCTTGTATCTAACCAGCTCGGTCCAGCCGCTGATCTGGCGATCGCCGCGATAGCCCTTCCGCTCGCTCCGCACCGCGCCGACGCCCGGCGCGTACCAGGTGTAAGCCGTGATCTCAGTGTCCTCACCGGCCGTCACCGTCTGCATCTTCCAGGCCTTGTACGTCCCGGCGGCCACCTTGACCGTCTCCTCAGCGATCCACTTCGAGGTGATCTTCAACTCGAACGCGGAATCCGCCGGGCTCCACGACCAGGCCTGCCCTGCCTTGGGAGGAAGCTTCATCAATGGGCGCGGGGGGTTGCTCACGGTTAGCCCACCCCTGGGCGAGGTCCACTCGATGATCAGGACCTCGGCCGCTGTTACCTGGTAGCAGGTGCGCTCAGTGCGCTCGCGGCCGCGCTCGATCGCCTTGCGCTCGGCTACGATGCACCGGACGGTGCCGACGGTCTTGGGGCCCACGACCTTTGTGACAGACTCGACTCCATCATCGTTCTTGCGGGTCCACACCGCGCCGGTGACGAGCGGAAAGAGCGACGGAGCCGGCCCTGCCGTGACTTGGGCCACCGGCGGCACCGCAACCGATACCAATAGAGCGACAAGCAATGCCCTGTAGGCCGTTCCGAAGACTGTTCGCATGAATGCCTCCCATCGTTGCTTCGTGCGTGATGTGGTCTCTGTGTTCGACCCCCCAGGGCCATTGAGCGTTTACCAGTTCGTTACCTTGTGCCGCGCACCTCCGGGCACCGTGGAGCTATGGCGCAACGATCACCAGCGCCGGGACAGTCAGGTACCTCCGCGCCGCCCGCAGCACGTCGCCTGCAGTGACGCGGTCGATCTCCTCGGGGAAGCGCTCGTCGTAGGCAAACCCAACGCCAAGGATCTCGTACCACCCGAGGTAGAACGCCTGGGCCTCCAGTTCTTCACGGGCCAGGGCGTAGCGCCCGATAATCCCCCTCCTGGCACGCTCCAGCTCGTCTGCAGGAGGGACCTCGGCGCGAAGCCGCTCCACCTCACGCAGCATGGCAGCGGTGACCGCCGGGAGCGTGGACGGATCGGTCCCTGCGCTCAGGCGGATGTGGCCCGGGCCTGCCCGCACCAGATACGCGGAACCGACCTGGTAGGCCAGCCCGCGCCTTTCCCTGATCTCGGTGAACAGCCGCGACGACATCCCCTCGCCCAAAATGGCGCTGAGCACGCGCAACGCCGCGAAGTCGCGGTGCCCCATGGGCACACCCAGGTATCCCATGGCAATCCATGCGGCCGCGATTGGGCGCACCTCCCGCACCTCCTGCGGCGATGCCAGGGGAGGCACCAGGGCGCGCTCCACCGTGCGCAGCCATCGGACGCGGCGCGGCGGCGACCCTGCGCGCAGCCCGCCGAACGCCTGCTTCGCCTTCTCCAGCGCCTGGGCCTCGGTGGTGTTCCCAGCAACGACGAGGACGATGTTGGATGCCGTGAAGTGGGTCAGGTAGAACTCGAGTAGTTGCTCGCGGGTGAGCGCAGCGACCGTCTCCGCGGTCCCGATGATGGGCTGCGCGTAGGGGTGAAAAGGATACAGGGCAGCGCCCAGTAGGTCCACCGCGCGCTGGAGCGGCTGGTCGGCATTCTGCCTGATCCGGGACAAGCCTACCCCGCGCTGGGTCTCGATGTCCCTGGGATCGAACCGGGCATTCGCCAGAAGGTCGGCTACCAGCTCCATTCCAAGATCAAGGTGGCGGCCCGGCGTCACCGTGTACAGCGAGGTGAAGTCTGAGCCGGTTCCGCCTCCCAGCAGGCCGCCAATTCCCTCTATCGTCTGGGCGATCTGATCAGCGGAGCGGCGGTGCGTCCCGCGGACCAGCATGCTGCGCACAAAGAAGGTCACCCCGCTCTGTGCTGGCTCCTCCAGGCGTGGACCGGCGCGGACCAGGGCTTCCACTACGACCAGGTCGCTCACAGGGTTGGGCTTGACTATGACGGTCAGCCCATTCTCCAGCAGGTGGCGTGATGCGGCGGCCTGGCGGAAAACGACCGTCGCGCCAGCCGCGGGGCCGGAGGCGGCCAGGAGAGAAACGAGCAGGGCAGCGGCAAGGAGACGCAAGGCCCGCCTCACCTCCCGGCGGGCCGGATGACAGCGACCGCGTACCGGCGCGCGTCGAACAGGCGCCGCGCGACCCGCTGTACGTCATCCCTGGTGACCTGGCGGACGCGTGCCAGATAGGCGGATGCGAACTCCAGGTCGGCGATGGTGGCGTAGAAACCCAACGTGTACGCCTGACCGCGGGTTGTATGCGTGCCGTAGATGTGCTCGCCTTCCAGCAGATTCCGCGCGCGCGCCAGCTCGACCTCGGTGATCCCCTGGTCGGCGACCGCGGCCACCTCCGCCAGGATCGCGGCCTCGGCGCGCTCCGCGTGCGCCGGCTCGGCGACCGCGGAGATGACGAACAGGTAGGGATCCTCGGTGGTCAGGAACGAGACGCCTATGCTCTGCGCCAGGCGGGCGCGCTCCACGACCTGCTGGCGCAGCCGCGCGCCCAGCCCCCGCCCCAGCGCGTACGCCAGGACATCCGTCGCGTGCACGTCGCGGTCGCGCACCGTCGGGCCCGGGAATCCCAAGACCAGGTAGGCGACGCGGACGTCCTGCTCGGCCACAAGGCGGCGCACGCCCTCTATCGGTGGCTCCACCGGAGCCGGCTGGCGCAGAACCGACGGGCCGCTGAATCCCGCGTAGGCACGCCTCACGCTGGCCAAGGCCTGTGAGGCCCGAACGTTCCCGACCACAACCACCGTCATGTTATCCGGCACGTAGTAGGTTCGGTAGAACCGCTGCAGCGTCTCCCGCGGCATCCGCTCGATCGTTGCGCGCGTGCCCAGCACCGAACGTCTGTAGGCATGCACGGTGAACGCCAGTCCCCGCATCAGTTCCAAGGCGCGCGTCGTCGGGAAGTTGTCGCGACGGTTGATCTCCTCAAGCACGACCCTGCGTTCGCGCTCGAGTTCTGAGGGCTCGAGCGTCGAGCGCATCATAGCGTCGGACTGCAGTTCGAGCATCTGGTCGAAGTGCCGGCTGGACGACACCACGTGGTAGTAGGTCCAGTCCAGCGAGGTGCCCGCGTTCAGGACGCCGCCGACTCCTTCGACCTCTCGGTCCATCTCACCGGCCCGCCGCTTCGCGGTGCCCTTGAAGAGCATGTGCTCCAGGAAGTGGGCCGCGCCGTTGGTCTCGTCATCCTCGTCCTTCGACCCGCCCCGAACCCAGGTGTGCAGGGCCACGACGTCCGCGGCGCGGTGCTCCTGGACGATTACCGTCAACCCGTTCTCGAGCACTGAGCGCACGGCGCCGCCAGGCGCCCGGACCTGGGCGGTCCCGGGCAAAGGGCTAAGGCCCGCGGACACCAGCGCGCCCAGCAGCCCCACCAGCAACATGGCGGCTCGGGCCGCACGGCTCTTGAGCACCCTGCCTCCCCCCATACAGATCCCCACACAGATTGCTATCAAGGATTCGCCCGCCAAGGAGGAATCCCCCGCCCGGGGTGCCAATATAACAGTTTCGTAGGGCGATGCTGCACTGCCGTCCGGCGGAGTCGTCGGACGGCAAAGAAGGAAAGGTGGGTAGGGCATGCCGATCGGATCAGTCAAGTGGTTCAGCGCGGAGAAGGGCTACGGCTTCATCACTCCCGACGAGGGCGGCAAGGATGTCTTCGTCCACTATTCCGCGATTCAGGCCGATGGCTACAGGAGCCTCAGCGAGGGCCAGAAGGTAGAGTACGAGGTCGTGACGGGTCAGAAGGGTCCCCAGGCCTCCAACGTCAAGCCCATAGGCTAGCCCACCGGGACCGCATCGCGGTCCCGCGTCTTGGCAGGTTCAAGCCCGGTTGGGAGAGAGGCCGCGGAGCGGTCTCTCTGCCCTTCTGGGCATTGGGGGAGCACCCGGAACAGATGTCCTCCGGCCGCACGATCCTGGTTGTTGACGACGAGGCGTCTGTCCGCGACGTCGTCTCGCGGTATCTGACGCGCGAGGGGTTCACGGTCGAGGTCGCCGCGGACGGCGTGGCCGCGCTCGCCCTGGCCCGCCGGGCGCACCCAGACCTGATAGTCCTGGACATCATGCTGCCGGGCATGGACGGGTTGGAGGTGCTCCGGCGGCTGAGGGAGTGGTCGGACGCCTACGTGCTGCTTCTGACCGCGCGCTCCGACGAAACCGACAAGGTCGTGGGGCTGGGCGTGGGAGGTGACGACTACCTGACCAAGCCGTTCAGCCCTCGCGAGATGGTCGCGCGCGTCAAGGCGCTCCTGCGCCGCAGCCGGGGTGGCGAGAGGCAGCCCGGACCGCTCACCTTTGGGCACCTGCGGATAGACCCAGGCCAGCGCGGGGTGTGGAAGGACGGGAACCCCGTGGCGCTGACCACGCTGGAGTTCGACCTGTTGCTGGCCATGGCCGGAGCGCCCCGCCTGGTGTTCACCCGACCGCAGATCATCGAACGGGTCTGGGGGCCCGACTTCTTCGGCGATGAGCGCGTCGTGGACGTCCACATCAAGGAACTGCGCAAGAAGCTGGAGGACGATCCGGGCCGACCCGCGTTCATCACCACGGTGCGGGGTGTCGGCTACCGGTTCGAGGCGGAGTAGGCGCGGTGAGGCGGTCACTGGGAGTCCAGGTCTTCGTTTCGTACCTGATCGTTCTGGTCGTGGGTATGGTGGTGCTGACGGCGGCGCTCAACTTCCTCGGCTCGCGGCATGTGGCCCGCCGAGTAGAGGGCACTGGGCCGCGGTTCGGAGGGCCCCCAGCCACTAACATTGAGCGGATCTTCCGCACCGGCGTCGCCGACGCCCTGGTCGCAGCAGGCATCGCTGCGATCGTGGCTGCCGGCGCCCTCAGCATGTACGTGACCAGGAGGATCGTGCTGCCGGTGCAGGCCCTGGCCGCCGCCAGCCAGCGCCTGGCCGCGGGCCATTACGACGAGCGGGCGCCGGTTCAGAGCACCGATGAGATGGGTGCCCTTGCCGACAGCTTCAACACCATGGCCGGGGCCCTGGAGCAGACGGAGATCAGGCGGAGGACTCTCCTGGCCGATGTGGCCCACGAGCTTCGAACGCCGCTCTCCGGCATCAAGGGGTACATGGAGGGGCTGTCCGACGGCGTGATCGAAGCCGGGCCCGAGACCTATGCCCGGGTCGCCGTGGAGGTTGACCGGCTTCAGCGGCTGGTGACCGACCTGGAGGAGCTCTCGCGGCTGGACGCCGGGGTGCTCCGGTTGATTCGTCAGACAGTGCCCGTGCGCCGGATCGTGGGCGCGGCCGTGGAGCGCCTGCGCCCGCAGGCCGATGACCAGGGGCTTGTACTGGAGGTGACCGTGCCCGAGGCACTGCCCGCGGTGATCGTGGACGTTGACCGCATCCAGCAGGTGCTGGCGAACCTGATCGGCAACGCAATCCAGTACACGCCGCCGCCGGGCCGCATCACGGTGAGCGCGCGCCCCGAGGGACCGCGGGTCAGGATTGACGTGGAAGACACCGGATTGGGTATCGCGGCCGAGCACCTGACGCACGTCTTCGAACGGTTCTACCGCGTGGACCGATCGCGCGCCCGCAGCGGAGGCGGCAGCGGCCTGGGCCTCACGATCGCCCGGTACCTGGTCGAGGCCCACGGCGGAAGCATTCGCGCGGCCAGCCCCGGCCCCGGACGCGGCAGCACCTTCTCCTTCACCCTTCCGGCCGCTGGCTGATCACCGGGCCCACACGGCCTGTTTCGTCGCTTCGCTCGGCAGGCGATGCAGCGTCGGCGGAGAATACTACCTGCCAGCCCCGGGCAGGCACCTAAGCGCGAAGGCGGGTGAGCACCTTGACCGGAGCCCGCGCCAAACGGACCACCCAGAACCAGGTCAAGAAGCGCGGCGTCTTGCTTGCCAGCGCCGGGCTGGTGTTCCTGCAGCTGGTCGTGCCGATCCTGCACAAGATGGACATCGTGTCGCTCGATCTCTCCCGCTGGGCGATGGCCTTCACCGTTACGATCGTCGTGCAGGCGGTGCTCTGGCTAATCCCCCACTTCGGCTGGGACGCACGCCTGAAGTGGGACAGGCACTATGTCTACCTGCCGATGGCAGCCACTGCCGGCCTGCTGACCCTGTATGCCTTCATCGCACCCGAGGTTCGGGAGTTGTTCTTGATGGCGTGGATGGCCGCGCTGCTCTTCGTGGCCGGGCGGATAGGTTTCTGGGGTGTTATGATCCTTGGAAGCTTCGCCGGTGCTGGGTACGCCGCCGCTCTGGCCTACTACGCCCGCACCCTGGCCATCCACCTGCCCGCCATGGACGTAGCGTTGGTCGGGGTGTTCCTTATCATCAACGGTTTTGCCGCCGTGGTCTTCGAGCGGCTGCGCCGCCAGCGAGGCGAACGCGCTGTTCTCATGCAAGAACGCCTGCAGGCGGAAGCGACTGCGCGGACCAGCGCGGAGCGATATCAGAGTCTGTTCGACGGCTTGCCCATCGGCCTCTACGAAACTACCCCATCGGGTGAGTTCGTAACCGCGAACCACGCGCTGGCGCAGATTCTGGGATATCCGAGCAGTGAAGCCCTCTTGTCCGCGAAGGTGCCCGATGTCTATGCCGACGGAGAGGACCGGCAGCGATGGCTGTCCCTGATGGAACGCGAGGGCGTGGTGCGCGGGGTCGAGCTTAAACTACGCCGCAGGGACGGACGGATCATCTGGGTGCGGGACTACGCCCGCGCCGTTCGCGACAGCGACGGCCGGGTGCTCTCCTTCGAGGGCTCGCTGGAGGACATCACCGCGCGCAGGGAGGCCGAAGAGGCCCTCCGGCAGGCCAATGACAAGCTCAAGGTGTGGGTGGGCGACCTGGAGCGGCAGACGAGTGAGATCTCCGTGCTGAGCAAGATGGGCGAGCTCCTGCAGGCCTGCTCTGACATGGCCGAGGCCCATTCGGTCATCGCCCATTCCGCGCAGAGGTTGTTCCCGGGTGAGCCGGGCGCGCTGTGCATGCAGAGCGCGTCGCGCAACTTCGTCGAGGTGGTGGCCTCGTGGGGCGAAGAGCCTTCCACGCAGCGGGTCTTCTCGCCGGACGATTGTTGGGCGCTGCGGAGGGGCCGGGCCCACATCGTGGAGGATACCGCCGAAGGCCCAAACTGCAGGCACCTCTCCAGTCCCCTGCCGCAGGCATACTTCTGCATCCCCCTTGTGGCCCACGGCGAGGCAATGGGACTGCTCTGCCTGACCCGCCCGGGCACCGCTGAAGGCGCTCTCCTGCCGCTGCTGGAGACCAGGAAGATGGTAGCTTCAACGCTGGGAGAGCAATCGGCCTTGGCGCTGGCGAATCTCCGACTGCGCGAAACGCTCCGCAGCCAGTCGGTCCGCGATCCGCTCACCGGATTGTTCAACCG
>Ga0194112_10000136_pt1 | contig 94293 bp, 84 predicted proteins | sample TA2MahC400mmetaG_FD_146191 | JGI IMG/M metagenome (GOLD analysis project Ga0194112, IMG submission 146191) | Freshwater microbial communities from Lake Tanganyika, Tanzania - TA2015016 Mahale Deep Cast 400m | ecosystem: Environmental > Aquatic > Freshwater > Lake | place: Tanzania: Lake... | reverse complement strand
AACGGCTTTGCCCACGCGCTGCACAAGAGCCTGGGCATCTTCATCCCCCTGATCGTCGTGAACTGTATCATTCTCGGCCGCGCCGAAGCCTTCGCCGGCCGGAACTCGGTGTGGCTGTCGCTGGCCGACGGCCTGGGCATGGGTCTGGGGTTCACCATCGCCCTCATCGTGGTCGCGGCCATCCGCGAGCTCAGCGGTAACGGAACCGTCACCGTCTGGGGCGACCTGCGGTGGACGTTGCCGGGGTACCAGCCGGCCCTGATCATGATCCTCGCGCCCGGCGGATTCGTGACGCTGGGCTGCATTCTGGGCTTGATGAACCGCATCAATGCCGCGCTCGCCGCGAGAACTGGACGCTACGCCGCGCCCGCTGACTTCGACTGCCGCCACTGCGTGATCTGCAAGTGGGGCGAAGAGCCCGCCCCTTGACACACGGCGGCGGACACGCGACACTCCCGCCCGCATGCAGTTCGCGGTTGTTTCCGACATCCACGCCAATTCGCAGGCCTGGAAGGCCGTCCTGCTGGACATCCGCAGCTTCGGCCTGGACAAGATCATCTGCCTGGGCGACATCGTCGGCTACGGCGCCAGCCCGGCCGAGGTGCTGCAGTCGGTCCACGCCAACGTGGATCACTTCGTGCTGGGCAACCACGACGCGGTGGTATGCGGCAAGATGGACGTGTCGCTCTTCAACGCGGGCGCCGGCCGGATCATCGAGTGGACGCGGGCGCATCTCAACGCCCAGGCCGCGCGCTTCCTGCGCAGCCTGCCGTTGTCGCTCGAGGGCCGCGCCTTCCGCTGCGCGCACGGCGAGTTTGCCGAGCCGGCCGCGTTCAACTACGTGATCGATCCGGAAGACGCCATGCCCTCCTGGCGGGCGGTTCCTCACCAGTTGCTGTTCGTGGGCCACACCCACCGCCCCGCCATCTTTGTGCTGGGCGCCAGCGGGCAGCCGCACATGGTTCCGCCGCAGGACTTCGCGCTGGAAGAGGGCAAGCGCTACCTTGTGAACGTGGCCTCCGTGGGACAGCCGCGCGACGGTCAGGCCCTGGCCGGCTACTGCATCTATGACACGGAGGCGGCGTCGGTGTGCTGGCGCCGGATTCCATTCGACATCGACGCCTATCGCGAAACGCTCCGTGCGGCGGGCGTGCCGGTCGAGGCCAGTTACTTCCTGCGGCACGACCCCCGCGAAGGCGCGCCGCTGCTGCGGGAGATCCTCAACTTCTCGCCCGCCGCCACGCCCGAGCAGGCCGTGCGGGACGCCGTGGAGGTGCAGGATATCGAGGCCCTGCGGCGGCGCGTGACGCGCTGGAAAGTCTTGGCCGCCGCCGCGCTGGGCGCGGGGCTGGTCGCGGCCGCGGCCGCGGGCGCGGCGTGGTGGCGGCACGGCACGCGCGGGCTGGTCCTGGCGGAGCCGGCGCTGGCCCCGATTCCGTCCGTAGCGGTGCGCGCCGAGTCGAACATCCTGCCGGTCCCGCCGCCGGCGGCGCCCGCGGGCGGCGTGGTTCCCGGCTGGCGGATCGTTCTGGGCGACAGGCGGCGGCAATCCGTTTCGGTGGCGGGCGGGGACGGCGCCGGCCCGGTGTTCCGGCTCGAGTCCTCGTCGTCGCGCGACCAGCTGCGCCTGGAGTCGGCGCCGGTCCTGGTGCGGCCCGGGCAGAAGATGTGCGCCGAAGGGCTGTTCCGGCGCGGCGAGGGCTTTGCGGGCGCCGTGGCCCTGGTGGTGTCGCTGACGCGCGAGGGCGCGGACGGCCCGGAGCGGGTCGACCAGTTTGTCGTCAAGGAGCCGAACCTGCCGCGGCAGGGCGGCTGGCTGCAGGCCAAGAACACCTTCGACGTTCCGGCGCGGGCGACGGCCGTCAGCGTCCAGGTGCGCGGCCGGTTCACCGGCGACCTGGACGTGTCGGGCCTCTCGTTGATCCGGAAGGAGTGACGCGCTTGACTCCCCGGCCGGACGCATGTAGGCTTCCACCCTCGCATTCCTTATCTCGCATCGGGGCGTAGCGCAGACTGGTAGCGCGTTTGGTTCGGGACCAAAAGGTCGAGGGTTCAAATCCCTCCGCCCCGACCAGCCTTCGCTCGCCGCTGGCGCGGCGAGCTACGGCTCGGCACGCCAGCGGCGAGCGAAGGCTGCCGCGCCGAAGCTGCGCAGCAGCGTAGGCGGGCCGGGCACACGCCAGCGGCGAGCGAAGGCTGCCGCGCCGAAGCTGCGCAGCAGCGTAGGCGGGCCGGGCACACGCCAGCGGCGAGCGAAGGCTGCCGCGCCGAAGCTGCGCAGCAGCGTAGGCGGGCCAGGCACAAGGCATGAAGACCGGCTTCTTCTATGTCTACATCCTGAGATCCGAGGGCGAGCCTCTGCATTTCTACACCGGCTTCACCAAGAACATGGAAGCCAGACTCGTCCACCACAACTACGGTGGCGATCCGCATACCGCCAAGCATCGCCCTTGGCGCATCAAAACGGCCATCGCCTTCACGGATCGAGAGCAAGCTCTTGCATTCGAGCGCTATCTGAAATCGCCGTCCGGGCGTGCCTTCGCCAAAAAGAGGCTGTAGTCTACGCCACCAAGCATTGCCGGGCGGTCATGAACGGCAGCGACGGATCGTCGAAAACGGTCACTAACGGACCGCTTCCCGGATGTTGATCGCCGCCTGCCGGTTGTGCGCGATCGCCTCCACAAACTCGTGCACGAGGCAGGGATGCGACCCGCCGTGTCCGCCGGGCACGAAGTCCATGTTCCGCAGGTCCGCCGGCGTCTTATCCTGGTGCATTGCCGCCTTGACGGCGTTCCGGACCTCCGCCGGATGGCTCTTGAACAGCGCGGCGAAGGACCCCCCGCCGAACATTTCCGGCCCGACCAATCCCAGGCTGGTGCCCATCGCTTCCTCTCTTTGTCGCGGCCTTCAAGGGGACGCTCATTTCGCCGACACCTCAAGACCTTTACGTATCCCAGTCCACGCTGCGAAATGCCTGCGGTGCAACCATGGAAGAAAAGAAGCGGCGGCCAACAGAAGATCGTTTTCCCGAAAGCCCGGACAATACGCCTTCCGCGCCACCCGGCGCCCCCGGATTTGGGACGGAACCATACGCGAAACCCGGCCCGAGGGTCAGAGTCGGGCCACCTTGCCTTCCCTCTGCTTCACTGACCCTAGAAAGAGCAGTTCGGTCCCGCTGCGCGTGCCCGAACTGTTCTTGTTTTGGCTGCCGGACACCTACGCGGTGAGCAGCAGCAGCGTTTGAGACCCCTCCATAACCGGGTGGAGGGGCTTTCCCCTCAGCCAAACCAGGAAAGCCACCGACAGAATGACGGCCCAGATCGCCTCTGGGCTCAACTGCTCCGCAATCGCCTTCAAGCGGTTGAAGAACGCGCCGATCCGGCTCAGAACCATCTGCACTTTGTCGGCCATCGCGTGCGTGGAGGTCAGTCGAGCAAAGCCCACAGACCGGGCATGCCATGACGACCGGCATGCTGCTTGCCCCCGTGCACCTCCACGCCCAGCACCATCTGCACGCCTCGGGTCTTGCGCTGCAAGCCCCCTCGCAGCCCTTTGCAGCCGCGCCTGCATTCGGCAATCTGCCCTCGCATTCTTGACAACGGCAAGCGCGTTGTGGCATAATACTATCCATTCGCTTGGGACCTATGGAGCTTTCAGCAGACCAGAAGACGGCCGTCGGCGCGTGGGTGCGGCAAGGCGCCGGGCTTTTCGAGATTCAGACGCGCTTGCGCGCTGAATTCGGCCTTTCCGCGACTTACATGGACGTCCGTTTTCTTGTGCTTGACCTCGGTCTGGCCATAAAGGACAAGGCCAGACCCCCGGAGAATCGGCAGAAGGACAAACTTGCCGCCGCGCCCGACCGGGAGGCCGATGCGGACACGGCGGGCGGAGTCGCGGTCGAGATTGACCGGGTCATGAAACCGGGGGCCCTTGTCAGCGGAAGCGTCACGTTCAGCGACGGCGTCTCGGCAACCTGGCTGCTGGACCAGTTGGGCCGGCTGGCCCTTCAGGCCCAGCGGCCGGGCTACCGTCCGTCGGCCGAAGACATGGCCGCCTTCCAGACCGAATTGCGCACGGCGCTGGAAAAACAGGGGTACTGAAAGCACGGGGGCCGGATCCCGGCCGGAGCGGGAATGGGCATCAGACTCATCGCCACCGACTTGGACGGCACGCTGATCGGACGGACCAGCGAATTCGAACGTTTCGAGCAGTTCCGGGATACCGTTGACCGGATCAGGGGTGCGGAAGACGGCTGCTGGGCCGTCTGCACGGGACGTTCCCTGCGCAACTTCAGGCATTTCTTCGAGCCCATGGCGGCCGTTGACGCCATGCCGGACTTTGTCATTGTCAAGCACGCCTTCATCTACGGCGCGCGACGCTTCGGATTCACGCCGCACGTATTCTGGAACCTGCGGACGCTCCTCGAGATCCGTCGCGACCGCGCGCTGATGCGGCGCGCCCTGAAAGAGTGGGAGAGCAAGGTCAAGCGTCGTTTCCGCAGGGCGCGCACGCTGACGCGGAACAAAGAGGGTGTTTGCCTGCGGCTGGACACGGACGAATGCGCGGCTGCGGCCGTCGAGATGCTGGAGAAGAACAGGGTGAACTGCAGACACCTGCGGGTCTTCCGCTACGGCCGCGAAGTTGACGTGCGCGCCGTGCCTTTCACCAAGGGGCTGGCCGTTTCCGAACTGGCGCGTCACCTGGGCATCGCGCGGTCCGACGTGCTGGCGATCGGCGACGGGCACAACGACATCAGCATGCTCGACGGCAGCGCGGCCGGGATGACCGGCTGTCCGGCAAACTCGGAACCCGAGGTGACCGAAGTCGTACACCGCAGCGGCGGGCACATCGCGTCGGCCCGTGCCCTGGCCGGCGTGCTGGAGGTTGTCGAGGCCCACCTTACGGGCCAGGTCCGCAGCGCCCTGCCGCCGACGTGGCGCGACCCGGTGAACGGCGCCAATCCCCGCAACCACAGGCGGGTCCACAGCCCGCTCCGGCGCAGGCGGCGCATCGTCCGGAACGTGCTGTTGGGCGGGGCGGCGGTCGCAACGGTTCTGGCCCTGGCCAGCCTGGGCCTGGTTCCCTTCTCCAACCAGATCATGGCGCCGTTCGAGGCCCTGGCGCGCGCGCTGGAGCGGATCTTCGACCTGCGCTACCGCTAGCCCGGTTCTGTGAGTTGTGTGCCTTTTGGCTGATCTGCCCTTTGCAGGGGCAGGGACGCCGGCGCCCGGAAATCGCGGGGAGCGTCAATCGGCGCGGGTTGCGGCCCGGCCGTCGACGGGCGCGGGGGTTTCGGTTTCCGGCTCGCTGTCGGCGGAGAGCTTGCGATAGAGCGTCGCCAGGCTGATCTGCAGGGCGCGGGCCGCTTCTTCCTTGTCGCCTCCCACGGCGCGCAGGACCCGCTCCAGGTATTCCTTCTCCTTGGCGCGCAGGAAGGTCTTGAGCGAGTGGCCGCGCATGGTGACGGTGACGTCCGCCTGGTCCGCTTCAGCCCCGGCTTCGCCGACCGCCTCCACGATCTTTGCCGGCAGAACGTCGGCCGTCACACGCCTGTCGCTGGCGAAGGTCAGCGCGTGCTTGACCGCGTTTTCCAGCTCGCGCACGTTGCCCGGCCAGGCGTACGATTCCAGTATGCGCACGGTCTGCTCGTCAATGGCCGGTATCTCGCGCTCCGCGCCCAGCTCCTGGCGGATCACGTGATAGACCAGCGGCATGATATCCGCGCGGCGCTGCCGCAGAGGGTCGACCGTGATGGCGATCACGTTGAGCCGGTAGTAGAGGTCCTCCCGGAACTTCTGCTGGCGCAAGAGGGTTTCGAGATTGAGGTTGGTTGCGGCCAGCACGCGGGCGTTCACCGGGATGGTTTCGTTGCCTCCCACGCGGCGGACCTCCTTTTCCTGCAGCACGCGGAGGAGCTTGCCCTGGATGCTCAGCGGCATGGAGCCGATCTCGTCCAGGAAGATCGTGCCGCCTTCGGCGGCTTCGAACAGGCCCTTCTTGTTGGCGCTGGCGTCGGTGAAGGCGCCCTTCACGTGGCCGAACATCTCGGACTCGAGCAGCGCCTCGGGCAGGGCCGCGCAGTTGACGGCCAGGAAGCTGCGGTTCTTGCGCTGGCTGTAAGCGTGGATGGCCTTGGCCACCAGCTCCTTGCCCGTGCCGCTGTCGCCGTAGATCAGGATCGTGGCGTCGGTCGGCGCCACGCGTTCGATCATGCTGCACACCCGCTTCATGGACTCGCTTTCCGCCACCATGTTTTCGAAACGGTAGCGGGTGCGGAGCTGGGCCTTCAGGTTCTTGTTCTCGGAGATGGCCGTCTTGTAGGCGAGCGCGCGCTGTACCGTGATGATCAGCTCGGACACCTTGAACGGCTTGGTCACGTAGTCGAAGGCGCCGAGCTTCATGGCCTCGATGGCGGTTTCCACCGTGCCGTAGGCCGTGAGCATGACCACGGCCGTATCCGGGACCGCCTCCCGCGCGGCCCTGAGGACCTCCATGCCGTTGACCGGCAACATGCGGATGTCGGTCATGATCAGGTCGAACGGCTCGCCGCGCAGAAGCGCAAGCGCCTCCTCGCCGGACTGCGAGGCGACGACCTCGTAGTCTTCGGACTTGAGCAGAGTCGTGAGGATGCCGAGCGTCGAGGCTTCGTCGTCAACGAGAAGTATGCGAGCCATGGCCGGGACCCTAACAGGGGCACGCGTCCGGATCAAGCACGGAAGACAAAGCAAGCGTGCGCGGGCATGCCGGCGCGGGGCGCAGCCCCTGCCGGCGCACGCCCGCGCCCCCGCGCCCGCGGGCTCAGGCCTTGGCCGACGCCGCTTCCTTGATGAGGTTCAGCGCGATAACCTCGCGCTGGATCTGGTTGGTGCCCTCGTAGATCTGGGTGATCTTGGCGTCGCGCATCATCTTTTCCACGGGATACTCGCGCATATAGCCGTAGCCGCCGAAGACCTGCACGGCGTCGGTGGTGACCCGCATGGCGGTGTCCGAGGCGAAGAGTTTGCACATCGCGGATATCTTGCTGATGTTCTTGGCGCCGCCGTCAATGAGGCGCGCCGCGTGGTAGACCAGGGTGCGGGCCGCCTCGACCTGCGTGGCCATGTCGGCCAGCATGAACTGCAGGCCCTGGAAGCTGGCGATGGCCTTGCCGAACTGGCGGCGTTCGCGGCTGTAGCGCACGGCCTCGTCCAGCGCTCCGGCCGCGATGCCCAGGGCCTGGGCCGCCACTCCCGGCCGCGACTTGTCCAGGGTGCGCATGGCCACCATGAAGCCCATGCCTTCCTTGGCGATCAGGTTCCCGGCGGGCACGCGGCAGTCCTGGAAGACCAGTTCGCGCGTCGCCGAGGCCCGTATGCCCAGCTTGTCCTCCTTCTTGCCGAACTCGAAGCCGGGCGTGCCCTTCTCGACGATGAAGGCGCTGGCGCCGCGCGCGCCCTTGGCGCGATCGGTCATGGCGATCACGGTGTAGATGTCGGCCTCGCCGCCGTTGGTGATCCACTGTTTGGTGCCGTTCAGAACGTACGCGTCGCCGTCGCGCACGGCGGTCGTGCGCACGCCGCCCGCGTCGCTGCCGGCCTCGGCTTCGGTCAGGCCGAAGGCGGCCAGCGCCTCGCCGGCCGCCAGGCGCGGCAGGTATTTCTTCTTCTGCTCGTCGGATCCGCTGATGAGGATGGGATACGTGCCCAGCCCGCTGGCGGCCATGGCCAGGGAAATGCCGCCGCAGACTTTGGAGAGCTCCTCCACGGCGATCACCGTTTCCATGACGCCGCCGCCCATGCCCCCGTATTCCTCGGGAATCGCGATGCGGAACATGTCCGCCTGGGCGAGGATCTTGACGATGTCCCACGGAAACTCGCCCGTCCGGTCATGATGCTCGCGCACGGGCTTGATCTTTTCCTCGGCGATCTGCCGGCACAGGTCGCGGATCATCACTTGCTCTTCGGTCAGTCCGTAGTCCTTGTATTCCATGGCGTTTTCTCCCTTGCGATTCGGTCCAAAGCGGCGGCGATGTTAGAAGCCGGGCATGCGGCGTGACAAGCAAAAACTCCCGGCTTGATCCGGAGGGCGGGCCGTGGTTCCATCGGGGGGCCATGCGGATCGGATTCATAGGCGGCGGAAAGATGGGCGAGGCGATCATGGCCGCGCTGATCGCCGGGGGACGCGTCGCGCCGGGGAAAGTCTGCGTCGCGGAGATCGCGGAGGAGAAGCGCGCCCTCCTGAACGCGCGCCACGGGGTGAACGTCGCCGGCGACGCGGCGGAAGTGCCGGACGCCGCGAGCGTGGTCTTTCTGTGCGTCAAGCCGCAGGATCTCGACGCCGTTCTGGCCCGGATCGCGGGCCGCGTGACCGACGCGCACCTGCTGGTCTCCGTCGCGGCGGGCAAGCGGCTGGCCGGCCTCGAGCGCCTTCTGCCGCGGGGCCGCGTCGCGCGCGTGATGCCCAACCTGGCGGCCCTTGTCGGTCAGAGCATGAGCGTTTTCTGCCTGGGGCGCCGCGCGGCGCCGGACGACCGGGCCGTGCTGACGGAGCTGCTGTCGTGCTTCGGGCGGGCGCTCGAGCTGCCCGAGACGCAGTTCGACGCGGTCACGGCCCTGAGCGGTTCGGGGCCGGCCTTCTTCGCCTTCTTCATGCAGGCCGTGGCCGAAGCGGGCGCGCGGCTCGGGCTGGCGCCGGCCGATGCCGGACTGCTGAGCGTCCAGACCATGCTGGGCGCCGCCGTCCTGCTGGCGAGGGGCGAACTGAACGCGCAGGCACTGATCGAGGCGGTGAGCTCCAGAAAAGGCACCACCGTGGCCGGCCGCGAAGTCCTGGAGCACAGCGACCTCAAGGACCTCGTGTACCGCACCCTGGAAGCCGCCGCCCGCCGCAGCGCCGAGCTGAGCGGGTGACCTGTGCCGTGTCTACTGCTTCACGCCGGTGCAGGGAACGTGCTTGTACGGCGTGTGCCAGTGCTCGATAAAGTCCATCTCCATGATGCCGTTCTTGATCGTCGCCACGATTTCGCCCGTTCCCACGCCGGGGTTCGTGAAGTTGCCCTTCAGCGCGCCGCTGTCCACCGAAAATGTGCCGGACAGGTGGAGATCGCCGTTCAGCCCTTCGCCGGCGCGCATCTTGTAGAAGGAGCCATCCTGGTTGAACACGTAGTAGCTGGTCGTCGGAGGATCATCATGCTTGGTCACCAGCCAGGTTCCGACGAATGCCGCCTTCTCGTCGGCCTGGTCGGCGCCGCCATCCTCGCACCCCGTTCCGACCAAGCCCGCCAGAGCCAGCATTGCGACTGCCGATCCGAATCCCGAACACATCTTCGTCATGGTCTGTGCCTCCTTGGTTTTCCTCTCCGAGGCTATACTGTCGACGTCATCTCTACGCAAACACAATCCGCAACAGCGCCGCCACATCGTCCGCCGTCACGGTCCGCGGGTTGGCCGCCGTGGAGCCCGACTCCAGGGTCTCGGCCACGATCGCCGGCACGTCTGTCAGCGGCCGGCCCGCGAACGGCGAACGGATTTCCATTCGCTGCATGAGCGCCTCCGCCGTTGCCAGCAGGTCGCCGCCGATTTCCGCGCTCAGCCGGTCGTATTTTGCGCCCATGGCCTCGCGGTTGAAGCGGATCGCGGCCGGCAGGCACGCAGCGCAGGCCAGGCCGTGGGGCGCGTTGTAGCGGGCGCCCAGGGGGTGCGCCAGGCCGTGCACGACGCCCAGCCGCGCGTTGGAGAGGGCCATTCCGGCCAGGCACGCGCCCGCCAGCAGGTTCTCGGCCTCGCCGGACCCGCTGTCGCGGCGGACGGCTTCCAGGCTGTGCGCCACCAGGCCCGCGGCCCGCAGCGCCAGGGCATCGGTCAGCAGGGTGGCGCGGTTGCTGATGAACGCTTCCACGGCCTGCGTGAAGGCGTCCATGCCGGACGCGGCGATCACCGGCGGAGGGCAGCCGGCCAGCAGGTTCGCGTCCAGAATCACCAGTCGCGCCATCAACGACGGATGCCGGAACGAGCGTTTCAGGCGTCTGGCCGCGTCGGTCAGCACGCATACCGGGGTGGCTTCGGAGCCGGTGCCGGCGGTGGTGGGCGCGGCGACGAAGGGCACTTCGCTGGTGGGGAGCGGGGCGCCCCCGTGGTATTCCGCGGCGGGTTTCCGGGCGCGCAGCAGGCCCGCGCAGGCCTTGGCGATGTCCATGACGCTGCCGCCGCCCACGCCCGCCACCCAGTCCGCGCCGCGCCGCCGCCCGAAGTCCAGGAGTGTTTCGAGCTGATCGAGCGTGGGTTCGCCGCCGGGATGTTGCCAGGTTGCGACCGCATCGCGGTCGGCCGCGGCCATGATGCGGTCGAGCGTTCCGCCGCGGGTCAGGGACAGGCCGTGGACGAGCAGACCCCGCGGCCCGAAGGCGCGGCATTCGGCCGCCAGGTCATGCGCCGCGCCGCGCCGCGCCGCGATGCGCGGCGGCAGCAGAACGGTCTCCGGCAGGATTCTCATTCGGGATAACACACGATCACGGCGATGAACTCCAGATCCGCATCGCCGGCGTTGGCGATGGCGTGGGACTGGCCGCGTCCCGTGAGTACGGCGTCGCCCGCGGAGACGGGCGTCTTGGTCGTGCCATCGTCGAGGAGGCCCTGTCCGCTCGTGATAATGTAGATCTCGTCTTCCTTCTCGTGCGGGTGCGGCCCGATGCTGGCGCCGGGCGGCAGGCTGAGCCTGGCGCAGAGACGCACCTTGGCGGCGAACTCCTCGGGCTCGAAGCAGTGCCGGAAGAGCACGGCTCCGGTTCCGCCCCGCATGTTTTCACGGACCTGTTCCCGCATCTCTCCGGCGCGTCGAATCATGGCAGGCTCCTCCGCTGAAGGGTTGACGTCCGAGATGGTAGCTCAGGCCGCGGATATGCTCAACGTCCAAACCGGCGCCCGAACGCTCCCGCCGCGCCGCCTTTCTGCTTGTGCGGCGGGGCGGGGGTGGTAGACTCCTTGCGCTTTTTTCAAGGAGGCGCGCGTGCGCGAGGTAGGCATAGGGCTGCTGGGATTCGGGACCGTCGGCGGGGGCGTGGTGGCCGGTTTGCGCCGCAACGCGGATCTCCTGGCCCGCCGGTTGGGGGCCCGTCCGGTGATCCGCCGCATCGCCGACCTGGACCTGGAGCGGGACCGCGGCGTGCCGGTGGACCGCGGCCTTCTGACCAGGGACGCGGCGGCGGTGGTGCGCGATCCGGCGACGGAAATCGTGGTGGAGCTCATCGGCGGCACGGGCGCGGCCTGGGAGCTGGTGAGGATGGCGCTGGAGCAGGGCAAACCGGTGGTTACCGCCAACAAGGCCCTGCTGGCGGAACGCGGCGCCGAGCTGTTCGCGCTGGCGGCGCGAACCGGCACGGGCGTGCATTTCGAGGCCAGCGTGGGCGGCGGCATACCCATCGTCCGCGCCCTGCGGGACGGGCTGGTGGGCGATCGCGTCGACGGCATCGTCGGCATCCTCAACGGCACCTGCAACTACATCCTGACGCGCATGGAGGCCGAACACATGTCGTTCGACCAGGCGCTGGCCGAGGCGCGGCGCGAAGGCTATGCCGAGGCGGATCCCTCGCTGGACATCGACGGCGTGGACACCGCCCACAAGGCCGTGATCCTGGCCTCGCTGGCCTATGGCGGCTGCGTGCCCATGCAGGCGGTCCGGGTGGCGGGCATCCGCGGGCTCGACAGGACGGACATTGAATACGGGGCGGACCTGGGCTACCGGGTCAAGCTCCTGGCGGTGATCCGGCGCGCGGGCGAAGAGGCCGAAATCGGCGTGCATCCCGCCCTGGTGCCGACGGATCACGTGCTGGCCTCGGTCAGCGGCGTGTTCAACGCCGTGTCCGTGGACAGCGACATGGCGGGCCGGACGCTGTACTACGGGCGCGGCGCCGGGCGCGAGCCCACGGCCAGCGCCGTGATCGGCGACATCGCGGACGTGGTGCGCGAAGTGACGGCCGGCGGCCCCGCGCGTCCGGCGGCCATCGGCGGCGGGGCCGCGATCCGGGTCAAGGCGGCGGGCGAAATCGTCGCGCGGTATTACATGCGGCTTTCGCTGCTGGACAAGCCGGGGGTTTTCGGGCGGATCGCCACGGTTCTGGGGCGGCACGAAATCAGCATCGCGTCGGTGCTGCAGAAGGAGGTGCGCGTGGGCGAATACGTGCCCGTGGTGGCCGTGACGCACGCGGCCCGCGAGCGGCAGTTTGACGCGGCCCTGCGCGAGATTGACGGCCTGGACATCGTGGGCGCGCCCACGGTGCGCATCAGGATCGAGGAGTAAAGGCGTGAAAGTCTGCAAATTCGGCGGAACGTCCATGGCGGACGCGAAAGTCATCGGCCAGGCCTGCGACATCGTCCAGGCCGATCCCGAACGGCGCATCATGGTGGTTTCGGCGCCGGGCAAGCGCGACGGCGGCGACCGCAAGGTGACCGACCTGCTGATCGCCTGCGCCGAGGCGCGGCTGCGCGGGGAAGACGCCGCCGCGGAGAAGCGGGCCGTGCTCGAAAGGTTCGACGCGATCCGGTCCGACCTGGGGCTGGCGGACGACTTCGACCGCGAAATCGCCGCCGACCTCGACGCGCGCCTGGCGGCGGACCCCAAGCACCGCGGGCGGTTTGCGGACAGCCTCAAGGCCGCCGGCGAAGACTATGCCGCGCGCCTGGTCGCGGCCGAGCTGCGCCGCCGCGGCGCCGCGGCGCGCTACGTCTCGCCCCGCGAGGCGGGCATGCTGCTCAGCGACGAGTACGGCAACGCGCAGCTCCTGCCGGAGTCTTACGCGAGCCTGGCGAAGCTGGCCCGGGCCGAGGGAATCGTCGTGTTCCCCGGTTTCTTCGGCCATACGCGCGCGGGCGAAGTGGTGACCTTTCCGCGGGGGGGATCGGACATCACCGGCTCGATTCTGGCCGCGGCGGTGCAGGCCGACCTGTACGAGAACTTCACGGACGTGGACTCGGTCTTCGCGGCCAACCCGGCGATCGTGCCCGGCCCGGAGCCGATCCGCGAGCTGACCTATCACGAGATGCGCGAGTTGTCCTATGCCGGCTTCAACGTGCTGCACGAGGAAGCGGTGATCCCGTCCATCCGCGCCGGCGTGCCGATCTGCGTCAAGAACACCCGCCGTCCCGAGGGGCCGGGCACGCGCATCGTGCGCGAGCGCGCCTACGAGGCCGGGCGGGCCGTGGGCATCGCCAGCGCGGAGGGGTTCTGCACGATCTTCGTGAGCAAGTATCTGATGAACCGGGAGATCGGGTTCGGGCGGCGGGTGCTGCAGATCTTCGAGGAGGAGGGGCTGTCCTACGAGCACATGCCCTCGGGCATCGACAACCTCTCCATCATCCTGCGCGAGCAGGCCATGAGCCCCGAGGCGGAACGGCACGTCACGAAGCGCCTGCGCTCCGAGCTGGACACGGAAGACGTTTCGGTGGAGCGCGGGCTGGCGCTGATCATGATCGTGGGCGAGGGCATGCGCTACGCCGTGGGCATGGCCGCGCGGGCCACGGCCGCCTTCGCGCGGGCCGGCGTGAACATCGAGATGATGAACCAGGGATCTTCGGAAATCAGCATGATGTTCGGGGTCAAGGCCGTGGACCTGCCCAAGGCCGTGCAATCCCTGTACAAGGCGTTTTTCAAGTCGTGAGCAGAACGGACAAACGGGTGCTGACATACGACACGACCCTGCGCGACGGGGCGCAGGGGGAGGGGGTGTCGTTCTCCCACGCGGGCAAGCTGCGGCTGGCCCTGCGGCTGGACCGCGTCGGCGTGGACTACATCGAGGGCGGCTACGCCGGATCCAACCGCCGGGAGATGGAGTTCTTTGCCGCCGTGCGGCGCGAGAAGCTCGCGCACGCCCGGATCGTGGCCTTCGGCAGCACGCGGCGCGCGCGCGCCAGGGTCGGCAGCGATCCGCTCGTGGCCAGCCTGCTGGCGGTCGGAACGGAGGTCGTGGCCGTCGCGGGCAAGGCCTGGGGCCTGCACGTGCGGGAGGTGTTGCGCGCCTCGCGGCGCGAGAACCGGGCCATGATCGCCGATACGGTGGGCTACCTGAAGGAGCGCGGCCGCGAAGTGTTCTTCGACGCGGAACACTTCTTCGACGGGTGCAAGGAGGACCCCGCGCTGGCGCTGGAAGCCGTGGACGCGGCGGTCGGCGCCGGCTGCGACGCGGTGGTGCTGTGCGACACCAACGGCGGCTGCCTGCCGCACGAGGTTTTCGAGCTGACGCGGATGGTGGTCGGGCGCGTGCGCGTGCCGGTGGCCGTGCACTGCCACAACGACGCCGGGCTGGCGGTGGCCAACACGCTGGAAGCGGTGCGCGCCGGGGCCGCGCAGGTGCAGGGCACCGTCAACGGCTACGGGGAGCGCTGCGGCAACGCGAACCTGTGCGCGGTGGTGCCGGGGCTGATCCTGAAGATGGGCCGCCGCTGCCTGGCGCCGGGCGCGCTGCCCAAGCTGCGCGAGCTGTCGCTGTTCGTGGACGACCTGGTCAACGTGCGGCCCGACCCGCGCGCGCCGTACGTCGGCCGCAGCGCCTTCAGCCACAAGGCCGGCCAGCACGTCAACGCCGTGCGCAAGAATCCGCGCACGTTCGAGCACGTCCCGCCGGAAACCGTGGGCAACGAGCGCCACGTGCTGGTTTCCGAACTCTCGGGCGGCAGCAACGTTCTGCTCAAGGCGGTGGAGCTGGGCCTGGGCCGCAAGGAATCGGCCGAAGGCGTCCGCGACGTCCTGGAGGCGCTCAAGCACCTGGAAAGCCGCGGCTACGCGTTCGAGGCGGCGGACGCTTCCTTCCGGATTCTCGTGCAGAAGGTGCTGAAGAAGCATCGCTCGTTCTTCGACCTGGAGGGCTTCCGCGTGATCGTGGAGAAGCGCGGCAAGGATCAGCCCTGCATTTCGGAGGCGACCATCAAAGTGCGCGTCAAGGACAGCCGCGAGCAGACCGTGGCCGAAGGCGACGGGCCGGTGCACGCCCTGGACGGCGCGCTGCGCAAAGCGCTGATCCGCTTCTACCCGCAGATCGCCAGGGTGGCGCTGACCGACTACCGCGTGCGCATTCTTGATCCGCAGGAGGCCACCGCGGCGACCACGCGCGTGCTCATCGAGTCCACCGACGGCGCCGAGACCTGGGGCACGGTCGGGGTGTCGGAAAACATCATCCAGGCTTCCTGGGAGGCGCTGGTGGACAGCATGGAATACAAGCTGTTCCGCGAAGAGGAGAAGTCCCGGCGCCCGCGGCGCGGGCCGCGGAGGAAGGCGCGGTAGCGCGGCGTCCGCGAGCATGGAAAAGACCTACAACCCTTCCGCGATCGAACGCGCCTGGTACGACCGCTGGCAGGCGGCGGGCCTGTTTCACTCCGACGCCGGCCGCGGCGGCGAGCCCTACTGCATCGTGATCCCGCCGCCCAACGTCACGGGAATCCTGCACATGGGGCACGCGCTGAACAACACGATCCAGGACATCCTGGTGCGCTGGCGGCGCATGCAGGGGCGCAACACGGTCTGGATGCCGGGCACCGATCACGCCGGGATCGCCACCCAGAACGTCGTCGAACGCGCGCTGCGGGCCGAGAACAGGACGCGCGAAGACCTGGGACGCGAAGATTTCGTGGAGCGCGTGTGGCGGTGGCGCGCGGAATACGGCAGCACCATCATCAACCAGCTCAAGCGCCTGGGCGCCTCGTGCGACTGGCAGCGCGAGCGCTTCACCATGGACGAAGGCTTGAGCGACGCCGTGGCCGAGGTCTTCGTCCGGCTCCACGCCAAGGGCCTGATTTACCGCCGCAACTACATCATCAACTGGTGCCCGCGCTGCCACACGGCGCTGTCCGACGAGGAGAGCGCGCATGCTCCCGCCCGCGGCAAGCTCTACTACATCCGCTACCCCCTGGGGGCGTCCGGCCGCCGGGCCGCGCCGCCGCCGGACTACGTCGTGGTGGCCACCACGCGGCCGGAGACCCTGCTGGGCGACGTGGCCGTGGCCGTGAATCCGCGCGACGCGCGCTATCGCGATCTGCCCGGCCGCGTCGTGACCCTGCCCGTGCTGGGCCGCGCGCTCAAGGTGATCCGCGACGATTTCGTGGACCCCGCCTTCGGCACCGGCGTGGTCAAGGTCACGCCCGCGCACGACCCCAACGATTTCGAGATGGGACTGCGGCACGGCCTGGAGCCGGTCAACGTCATGAACGGCGACGGCAGCATGAACGAGGCCGCCGGCCCCTACGCCGGCATGGACCGCTTCGAGTGCCGCAAGCGGATCCTGAAGCAGCTCGAAGACGAGGGCCTGCTGGAGAAGGTCGAGGACCACGAACATGCCGTGGGCCACTGCTACCGCTGCGACTGCGTGGTCGAGCCCCGCCTCTCGCTGCAGTGGTTCGTGAAGATGAAACCGCTGGCCGCGCCGGCGATCGAGGCGGTCAAGGACGGACGCGTGGTCTTCGTCCCCGCGCGCTGGACCAAGGTCTACCTGGAGTGGATGGAGAACATCCGCGACTGGTGCATCTCGCGACAGATCTGGTGGGGGCACCGCATACCGGTCTTCACCTGCGGCGCCTGCGGCAAGGAGTGGGCGCAGAAGGGCCGGCCGGAGACCTGTCCCCAGTGCGGCGGCGGCAAGATCGAACAGGATCCCGATGTCCTGGACACGTGGTTCTCGTCGTGGCTGTGGCCCTTCAGCACCTTCGGCTGGCCGGACGACAACCCGGACCTGCGCTTCTACTACCCCACGCACGACCTGGTGACGGCCTCGGAAATCATCTTCTTCTGGGTGGCGCGCATGATCATGGCCGGGCTGGAGTTCATGGGCGACGTGCCTTTCCGGCGCGTCTACATCCACGGCACGGTGCGCGACGACGCCGGCCTCAAGATGAGCAAGAGCCTGGGCAACTCGATCGATCCGCTCACGGTGATCGACGAATTCAGCGCCGACGCGCTGCGCTTCAGCCTGATGATGATCACCGCCACCGGCCAGGACGTCTTCATCTCGAAGCAGAAGTTCGAGATCGGCCGCAATTTCGGCACCAAGATCTGGAACGCGGCCCGCTTCATGCGCCTACAGGGCAAGCCGGCCGGCGGGCCGCTCGACCCGGCGCGGCTGTCGGCCGACGACATGCACATCATCGCCAAGCTGCAGGCCGCGGCCCGGGACTGCGCGTCCAACCTGGAACGCTGCCGCTTGAACGACGCGGCCGCGGTGCTTTACGAATTCGTCTGGCACCAGTTCTGCGACTGGTACGTCGAATACGCCAAGGATGCCTTGGGCGGTCCGAACCGGGACGATGTTCTGGATCTCATGGACCGCGTGCTGCACACGGCGCTGCGCCTGCTGCATCCGTTCATGCCGTTCCTGACCGAGGAGCTGTGGCACGCCATGGGATACGGCGGCGCGGACGAGTTCATCATGACCGCGCCCTGGCCGGACCCGGCCAGGGAAGACGCGCTGAAGCTTGAGGTCGACGCCGGAACGGTGCAGTATGTGGAAGAGAAACACGCGCTGATTACCGCCGTGCGGGCCCTGCGCGGCGATCTGGGCATCGCGCCGTCGAAGGACATCCGGCTGTACATCGAGCCGCGGGACGCGAAGGTCAAGGAGCGCCTGACCGCCGACGCGGCCGCGGTCGGCCGCCGTCTCAACGCCGAAATCGCCGGCCTTGCCGGCCCGCGCCGGAAGAAGGCGATGCCCAGCGTCGTCTGCGCGCTGGGCACGGTTTACCTGCCGCTGGAAGGCGTGGTCGACGCGGAGGCCGAGAGCCGGCGCCTGTCCGCCGAGATCGAGAAGGCCGACAAGTACCTCGCGGGCGTCGGCCGCAAGCTGCGCAGCGTGGAGTTCATGACCAGGGCGCCCCGCGAGGTCGTGGAGCGCCAGAAGGCGCAGCGCGAAGAAGTCCTTGAACGCAAAGCCAAACTTGAGACATTGTTGAAGGCCGTGACGGAAACGCGGAGGAGCGCCGCGAAGAAATGAAGTTGACCATGCTCAAGGCGAAGATGCACCGCGCCGCCGTGACGGGCTGCGAGCTGGACTACGAAGGCAGCATCAGGATCGACGCCGACCTGCTGCGGCAGGCGAATATCCTTCCGTACGAGAAGGTGCTGGTGGCCAACCTTTCCAACGGCGAGCGGTTCGAGACTTACGCCATCGCCGGTCCGGCCGGCTCGGGCGAAGTCTGTCTCAACGGCGCCACGGCGCGCAAAGGCATCGCGGGCGACCGCCTTGTCGTGTTCGCGTTCTGCGAGCTGACGCCCGAAGAAGCCGCCGCGCACCGCCCCACGGTGCTCGTCCTTGACGAGAAGAACCGTCCGGTGATCGCCCGTTAGCGTCCCGAATCGCCCCGCGGCGTTCCACACAGCCCCCCATATGTGCCCACACCTCGGGATCGATCCGCACCCGGTCCTCGGGCAGGACGCCGACATGTTCGCTGAGCCGGTCCGGCTCGATGGTCACATCGCCCTCCAGCAACTCGGCGATCTTGTCCAACACCGCTACGGCTTCCTCCGCCCCATCATCCCGCAAGTTCCTCGAGCTATGGAAGACGCCTGATCCTACAGAGAGCAGTTCAGCCGCTTCGCGGCCGAACTGTTGTTTCTAGGGTGATCCTGGAAAGAACGGATCGGCCGCGCGAAGCGCGGCTGAACCGCGCTTTTAAGGCTGAACTCTTTCCGGGGTGAGAGGCTCATTCGGCTTTCGGCAATCCGCATTCGGCATTCTTCAAGGCCCTTGCGGCGTTGCGGCGCCAGCGTTGCGGGTTGTCGGGCGGAATGTACCAGAACAGGGGGTGGACGACGGCGCGGTAGGTGTCGTCGCTCATTCCGGCCAGGGCCCGCGGCGCGAGCAGGGGCGCGGCGCGCTCGAGCCAGGGAGCGGCCTCCGTCTCCTCCCACCTGCCGCGGTTGAGCGGGCAGGCCTCCTGGCAGGCGTCGCAGCCATAGATCCACGGACCCATCCTCTTCCACAGCTCGTCCGGCACGGGTCCCGGCGCGCCGTAGGTCAGGTAGGCCACGCAGCGGTCCATGCGCACGACGTAGGGCGCGACGAGCGCGCCGGTGGGGCAGGCCTCGACGCAGGCCCGGCAGCCGGGAGGGCAGGGCGATGACACCGTCGGCCGGTCGGGCGGCAATTCCGCGTCCACGCGCCATGTCTCGATGTTGATCCATGAGCCGTGCGCGGGCGAGAAGGCGAAGCAGTTGCGGCCGAAGCGCGTCACGCCGGCCAGCGCGCCGGCCCAGCGCTCGGGCACGCCGCCGCGCCGCGCGCGCAACCCGAGCGCGCGCAGGCCGGCCGTGAAGCGGGACGGCATGTCGTGCTCCGGACATGCCCGGCAGCGGCGGTCGAAGAGGTAGCTGCGCCCGATATGACCGGCCAGCCCCGGCGGCACGCGGTACCTGCCGTAGCGCCGCACGCAGACCACCAGGGATCTGACCCACGGCGCGCCGGCGCGCGGGTCGGCGCGCGGGTCGGCGCGCGCGAGCAGGTCGCGGTACAGGCCGGCCGCCTCGGGGAAACGGGCCATGCGGGCCAGCACGGCGCGGCGGAACGTCTCGAAGGGACGGGCGGGGGCGATCCCGCAGGCGGCGTAGCCCGTTTCCGCGGCCAGGGCCTTGATGCGCTGGGCGAGGTCCGGCGACATGCCCTACTTCACGATCCGCAGGATATCCCGGAACGCGGGATGATCGGCGGTCCGCATCAGTTCGAACAGCAGCATCTCCACGCCGGTGAGCCGCGCCCCGCAGGCGAGGCAGCGCTCCAGGCCGAGCCGCGCGTTCCCGGGCGCGCGCGAGGACACCGCGTCGGAAACCACCTCGACCTCGTACCCGCGCGCGACGAGGTCGCGCGCGGTCTGGAACACGCAGACGTGCGCCTCGATTCCGGCCAGCAGGATCTGCCCGCGGGCCAGCGCTTCAAGCCGCCGGGCGAAGGCCGGTTCGCCGCAGCAACTGAAGCTCGTCTTGGATATGGGCTCGTCGGGGGCGAGCAACTCGCGCAGCGGCGCGATGGTGGGGCCCATCTTGGCGGGGCTCTGCTCCATCCACACGACGGGAACGTTCAGCGCGCGCGCGCCGCGGACGAGCCTCTGCAGGTTCCCGAACAAACGCTCTTTCCCGTGCATGGCTTCCGCCAGCTTGCCTTGCACGTCGACCACGACCAGGGCGCAGCTATCCGCGTTCAACATCGTCACGACCTCCCGTTGCCCACACAGGTTTCAGGTTCCGGGTCCGATATCTTCCTGAAACCTGAGACCCGAAACCCGAAACCTTCTAGAACACCCACTCCATTCCTGCCGCCGCCATCAGCGACCGGTGCGCAATACCCGCGGCGTCGGGCAGCGTCAGGTTCATTTCGACGATCGTCATGTCGCCGACCGTTTCCGGAATGATCCGGGCCTCGAGCGCGACGGTCAAGCGCAGGTTGCGCCGGACGGCCCAGGCGGCCGCGGCTTCCGCGGCGGCGTAGCGGCCGCGGGTGAAGCGTTCCTCGAAATGCGTGTCCCGCAGCCGATGGAAATCCCTGTCCACCGCCGTCACGAGGGGACTCAACAGCAGCGCGGCGTCGCAACCGAAGGCGCCGCGGCCGGCGCGCAACCCGGCCCCGGCATAGGGAATCGAGAAAGTCTGCTGGTAGTCCACCAGGCGCAGGCCGCCGAAGGACCCCCGGGTATCGCGAAAGCCTTCGTTGGAGTAAACGTATTCCCATCCGCGGTCGGACCATTTCCAGAAGTCGCGGCGGTAGCCGGCGATGGCGCGCCACGCCGGCGACCTTCCGGCGCTGAAGACGGGCAGCGCCGCCCGGACGTCCGCCATCCGGGCGGCCTCGACGAAGACCTCGCTGCGGGACCAGTCGGTCCATTCCTCGCCGGGGCCGAGCCAGTCGTAATTCTGCAGCTCGCCGTCGCCGCGGTTGAGCGCGGTGCGGTAGTCGAGGCTCAGCACGGCGCCGCGGGCCGTCCGCAGGGCCGCGCCGAGGCGCAGCACGGCCAGGCCGGACAGGTCCCAGGTGAGTTCGCTGAGCTTATCCCTCTCCGCGCCGGCGGAGGGGGAGGAGGCCCGCGGCGCGAGAACCGGGTCGTAGACGATCTCGCGGGCGCGGCCGTCGAGGCGTCCGATCGAAGCCTGAATCGAAAACCGGGGCGCCTCCGGGCCGGCCGCGCTCCCGACGCGCGCCGCGCCGGCCGGTATGAGCGCCGCGGCGAGGCACGCCCGAGATGCAAACCGGTCCGCTGCAATCCGCATGGCGCCCGACCCCAAAGACCGCCTCAGAAGCGCCAGCCGACCACGCCCGTCAGCATCACGGCCGACTGCGAAAGGGCCGTTCCCTTCCTCAGGACTTCGTTCGTCTCGATCGTCTTCCGGTTCGCGTTGCGCGTGGTCTGAGAGGTGACGTCCAGTCCGGCGCCGGCAAAGAGGTTGTCCGTCACGTTGTAGAGCCCGCGTCCGCCGGCGGCGATGTAGCCTCCCAGCCCCGGACCGCTCTCGACGTGCAGGCCCTGGGGGAAAGTCTTGTTTTCGCGATTCTTGTAGTGGATCAGGTCGCTGCCTATGGACACGGGGCTGAACAGCAGGTACAGCTCGACGTCCGCCGGCCCGAACGAGGCGCGCGCGTCGCCGCCGGCATACGGCGTCCAGTAGTCCTGCCGATAACCGATCGTGTTCTGTCCGTTGTACGTGCCGTGCACGTCGCGGAAGGTGGTTTTGGTTTCCGTGTACCACAGCGCCGAGTCCAGCCAGGCGAAGGAATCGCGCCTCAGGCCCGCCAGCGCGCTCAGAAGAATGCCCTGGTAGTTGACCAGATCCAGCGAGGCATTGATGTCGAACATGAACGCGTTGATCACGTCCACGCTGCCGTGCTGCCAGTGCGACCACTCGTGGCCGATCCAGAGCCAGCGGTACTCGTCCGTCTCGCCGCTGCCTTCGTTCATGGCTTTCCAGAGGCCGGCATTGATGCGAATGCGGTCCATGACTTCGGCCGTGGCTTCGCAGCCGAGCATGAAGAGCCCGCGCAGGTCCCAGGAAGACGACGTCAGCTGGCGCCGGCTGCCGTCCGGGTTCTCCGCGTACGTGGCGCGGTTCGCGTTCCCGTTAAGGTACCCCATCGAGCCGCGCATCGAGAACCCCAGCGGCGTCTCCTCGGAGCGCATGGCGATTTCCGGGCCCCCGGTCGCGTGCATGGCCGTTGCCGTGCGCGGGGCCGGCGCCGCCGCCAGGGCGACAACGGCAAGCGTCGCGCATACGGTTTTGACATCCCTCATGACACCATCTCCTTTCCCGGACCAAGTTCTTCCGGCCGCGAAGCGCGGACCGCGCCGCATACACTTGCCGGAACCAGCGTCAGCCTAGAGCGCGGCCCGGCGCCGACGCAAGCGCAAAGTGGCGGCAGCGGTAATGGGGGTCAGTTACGCGGTGGACGGGTGCGGCTGCAGCGCGAGACTGACCCGTTACCGGCAGCGAAAAGCGGCGCGGCCGTCGCGGAAGTTATTCGCGATGCATCTTCCTGTTCACCGCGCCGATATTCCGGGCCATGCCGAGGCTGCGCCAGAGGCCGACGACCGCGATGGCGAGTCCCAGGCCGATCAGCGTCCATCCGGCGGCGTCGGATGCCAGGCCGTCGAAGAACTTGACGGCGCCCGCGCCGGTGAGGATCAGCGCCAGGCACGTGCGGGCGTAGGCCAGCAGCGTGCGTTCGTTGGCCAGGATCGTGCGGTCGATGGCGAGCTGATCGCGAAGGATCAGGTCGGCGTCCGCGAACTTGGCGTAGGGGTTTGCGGGTCCGGCCCGTTCGAACGCTTCTTCGGCGGGCGCGGTCTGTCTCGTCGGCTTCGTCCCTGGGCTTTGCATCTGGCTCCCTTCCCCGGCTTGAATCAATCCGGCGCCGGAACCGTAGCACGGCAGGACGCGGCAAGCCACTTTTTCCGGCTGTCACGTGCAACGGGCCGCTCATGCGGCGGCGGGCCGGAAGGCCGTTCATCCGTTCGCCGGAAAACGCCCTTGTTTTGAATGCGCATTGACTGGACGAGGACCCGCGGGCATGCTGGCCGCATGAACACCGAGAAGCCGGTCCGGCCGGGGTGGGACGCGTATTTCATGGATATCGCCGGCGTGGCGGCAAGCCGGTCCAACTGCCGCCGGCGCCGGGTGGGCGCCGTGATCGTGCGCGACCGGCGCGTGGTCTCCATGGGCTACAACGGCACGCCGCGCGGCATCCGCAACTGTTTCGAAGGGGGCTGCGCGCGCTGCGCCGGCGACGCGCCGTCGGGCGCCGCGCTGGGCGACTGCGTCTGTTGCCACGCCGAGGAGAACGCCATTGTTCAGGCCGCCTATCACGGCATCGCCGTGCGGGACGGCACCATGTATTCCACCCTGAGTCCCTGCCTGCTGTGCGCCAAGATGATCATCAACGCCGGCGTCACGCGCGTGGTCTACGGGGACGAGTACGAGTTCGGCGCGCAGACGCGCCGCCTGCTGGCGGAGGCCGGCGTGGCCTGCGAACGGCTCGCGGGCGGAATCTGAGTCAGGCGTTCGAGGCGGAAACGTGATCCCGACCGTCAACATGAAACCGATCTCGTCCGGTGTTTCCGCCGTCTTCACCCGCATCTCCCGCCCGACCACCGAACGCCGAAAACCGAAAACCGAAAACCGAACACCGAACCCATGCCTGCCGTCGTCAAGATCGTGATCGTGTTCGGGGCCATGCTGCTGCTCACGCGGCTGCGCGTGCACCTGGGGCTCGCCCTGGTCGCGGGCGGGTTGGCGCTCAACCTGTGGGCGGGGGTCACGGTTCCGGAGGCGCTGCGCAACGTGGGGCGGGCCCTGCGGGCGCCGGACCTGTGGATGATGCTGGCGATCGTGTCGCTGATCGTAGAAGTCGGGCGTTTCATGACATCCGGACGGAATGCGGAGGAGATCGTTTCCGCCGCCCGGCGGTGGGGCGGGCGCAACGGGCGGGCCTGGTCGGCCATGATCCTGCCCGCGGTGGTGGGCCTGGTGCCCATGCCGGCCGGGGCGCTGTTCTCGGCGCCTTTCGTGGAACAGGCGGGGGCCGGCGCGGAAGTGAGCGGCGACTGGAAAGCCGCGGTCAACTACTGGTTCCGGCACGTGTGGGAATACTGGTGGCCGCTGTATCCGGGGGTGATCGTGGCCATGTCGGTCTTCGAGATGGACACGCCGCAGTTCGTGGCCGCGCAGTTTCCGTTCACGCTCGTGGCCGTGGCGTCCGGCTATCTCTTCCTCGTGCGCCGGCACGTGCGGCGCCTGGCCGCGGTGCCGGGTTCGTCCGCGGGCAGCGACCGCCGGGCGCTGCTGTTGCTGCTGCCGCTGGCCGCGGTGCTGGTCTCGCTGTTCGCGCTCAGCCCGGTCATCGGCCGCCTGCTGCCCGGCATGCCCGTCCAGTACCGCAAGCTGCTGGCGGTGCTGGCCGGGCTGGCGGTTGCCGCGGCCGTGATCCTGTGCGCGGAACCGGACCGGCGCCGCATGTTTTCGACGCTGTTGGCGCCCAAATCCCTCAGCGTGCTGATGTCGCTGTCCGGGGTGCTGATCTTCAAGTCCATGCTGGATGCCGCGGGCCTGCTGCCGCGCGCGGCCGCGGAGATGGCCGGAAGCGGCATTCCCGTCTTCTTCGCCGTGGCGGGGCTGCCGCTGCTGGCGGGGCTGGTGACGGGCATCGCCATGGGCTTCGCGGGCGCATCGTTTCCGATCGTGGTGGGGCTGCTGGCGCAGCCCGGCGCGGGCCTCACGCCGCTGGCCGCGCTGGCGCTGGCCTACGGTTTCGGCTACATGGGCATGATGCTCTCGCCGGTGCACCTGTGCCTGCTGGTAACGCGCGACTATTTCGGCGTGCCGCTGGCGGCCGTGTACCGGATGATTCTGCCTTGCGTGGCGGCGATCCTGGCGTATACCCTGGCGGCGTACGCCGGGATGACGGCGCTGGGCTGGTAGGGGACCCGCGGCGTTCTTTCGGCGGCCGCGCAACTCGTGGAGGAGCGCAGCGCATGTGTGAAGGCGATTCGAGCCGTCGTCCCCCCTGGCTCGCGTACCTCGAGCATACGGCCGACGCCGGGATCGAGGTGCGGGCGGCGTCGGCCGCGGAGCTGTACGCGCGCGCGGCGTGGGGCATGTTCTCGCTGCTGACGGACCCGGCGCGCGTGCGACCGGCCGAGAGCTGGCCGGTGCGCGTGACCGCGCCGGACCGCGAAACGCTGATGGTGCGCTGGCTGAGCGCGCTGAACGTGCGGCACCAGACCGAGCGGCGCCTGTTCGGCGCGTTCGAGGTTCAGGAATGCAGCGCCACGGAGCTGCGGGCGACCGTGCGCGGCGAACCGTTCGACCCGGCGCGGCACGGCCTGCACGGCGAGATCAAGGCGGTGACGTACCACATGCTGGCGGTCGCCGAAACGGAAGGCGGCTGGCTGGCGCGGGTGCTTTTTGACGTGTAGGACACGGGCGCGGGCCGGGGAGGCCAAAATGGACAGACACGATCTCAAGCGCATCGGGGAGGCGGCCTGGGAAATACCGCGCGCGGGCGCCATGCGCGTGCCGGCGCGCATCTATGCCACGGAGGAGATGCTGGGGGACATCTTCGCGGACCAGGCCCCGCAGCAGGCCGCCAACGTCGCGCAGCTGCCCGGCATCGTCGCGGCTTCGCTGGCCATGCCGGACATGCACTGGGGCTACGGTTTCCCCATCGGGGGCGTGGCGGCATTCGATCTGGCGGACGGCGTGATATCGCCCGGCGGAGTGGGATACGACATCAACTGCGGCGTGCGGCTGATGGCTTCGAACGTGACGCGCGCGGAGGCGGCGCCGCGCCTGGAAGACCTCGTGCGCGCGCTCTGCGCGCGGGTGCCGACGGGAGTCGGCTCGTCGGGGGCCATGGAGGTGGGCGACGCGGAGTTGCGCCGCATCGCGGTCCAGGGCGCGCGGTGGGCCCGGGCGCGCGGGCTGGGCGACGACGATGACCTGCGGCACATCGAGGAAGGCGGGTGCATGCCCGACGCCGACCCGGACGCGGTGTCCGAACAGGCCTGGAAACGGGCCCGGCCGCAGGTGGCCACGCTGGGCTCCGGGAACCATTTTCTCGAAGTCGGATACGTTGACGAGGTGTATGACGCCGCCGCGGCGAACGCGTTCGGGCTTTTTCCCGGCCAGGTCACCGTGATGATCCATTGCGGGTCGCGCGGTTTCGGGCACCAGATCTGCGACGATTTCCTGCAGACCATGGACCGCGCGGCGCGCAAGTACGGCATCGCGCTGCCCGACCGCCAGCTTGCCTGCGCGCCGGTGGGCTCTCCGGAAGGCGCGCAGTACCTGGGGGCCATGCGATGCGCGGTGAACTATGCCTTCGCCAACCGGCAGGCGATCGCCCACGGCGTGCGCGAAGTCTTCGCCTCGATCCTGAGCCGGGAGAGCGCGGCGGAGCTGCGCACGGTCTACGAAGTGGCCCACAATATCGCCAAGATCGAGTCGCACGACGTGGGCGGCGCCGCGCGCCGCCTGTGCGTGCATCGCAAGGGCGCCACGCGCGCCTTTGCCGGGGAGCGGCCCGAGATTCCGGATGACTACCGCGCCGTGGGACAGCCCGTGCTGGTGCCCGGCGACATGGGACGCTGCTCCTACGTCCTGACGGGCACGGCGCGGGCCATGGCCGAGACCTTCGGCAGCGCCTGCCACGGCGCCGGGCGTCGCATGAGCCGCAAGCGGGCCATCAAGGAAGCGCGCGGGCGCAATATCGCGCGCGAGCTGGCCGGGCGCGGCATCGTGGTCCTGGCCCACGACCGCCTGACCCTCTCCGAGGAAATGCCCGAAGCCTACAAGGACGTGTCGCAGGTCGTGAACGCCTGCGAAACCGCCGGCCTGTCGCGCAGGACGGCCCGCATCCGTCCGCTGGGATGCATCAAGGGCTGAGCCGCCCGGCGAGCCCGGGCGCGCGCCGCGCGGATCCTGCGCCCGATTCCGCGTTTGCCTCCCCCGGCCGTCTTTGCTAGGTTTCAGGCATGGAGTCTGGAATGCTTGTGCTTCTTCGTCGGTCACCCCGCTTCCTCTGCGCCGCGCTGGCCGCGGGCGTGACGCTCGGCGCGGCATGCGCGCAGCCGGCGCGCGATTGGGACGAAGAAGGAGAAGACGATCTCCCCGATCGCAAGCGCCCCGGCATCTTCTATCGTCCGGCCGAGGACAGTCCCCCGGCGCAGCTCGCGCTGGCTCGCCGCCTGGAGGAGGAAGGCCGGCTGCGCGCCGCGGCCCGCGCCTGCCAGACGCTGGTGCACGCCTGGCACAGCGCGGCCGAAGCGGCCGAGGCCCAGATGGCCCTGGCGCGCATTCTCGAGCAACGCAACCGCCACGCCCGGGCGTTCGCGGAATACCAGTACCTGGTCGACAATTTCCCGGGGCGGTTCCCGTTCACGGAAGTCGTCGAGCGGCAATACCGGATCGCCAATCACGTCATGACCGCGCGGCGCGGACGTCTCGGCCGCTTCGCGGGCTTCGCTTTTCCCGACCGCGCGCTGCCTCTGTTCGAGGCGCTGGTGCGCAGCGCGCCCGAGTGGGACCGGGCGGCGGAGGCCCGCTTCCGGCTGGGGCAGCTTTACCGCCGGACCGGGGACTACATGGCCGCCGTGGTGGCCTTCGAGACGCTGCGCTACCGCTATCCCGGCTTCGCGCAGATGGAGGACGCCGATTTCGCGCGCGCGGCGTGCGTGTACGAGCTGGCGCGCACCAGCCCGCGCGACGAGAACCTGGCGCGCGACGCGGTCTCGGCGCTCTCGGAATTCATGCGGGAATACCCGCGCGGCGGGCAGGCGGAGCGCGCGCGCGAAATGCTGGACGCGGTCAAGGAACAGCTGGCCGGGATGTACTACGAGCGCGCCGCGTTCTACGACAAGCACCGGGGGCGCAAGCCCAGGGCGGCGCTGATCGCCTACGCGGATTTCATCGCGCGCTTCCCCTCCTCGCGGCTGGCGGAACGGGCGCGCGCCCGTCTGGAACGAATCAAGGCCGAAAGCGAGCCGGACCAACCGCTGCCCGGCGGATCGGAAACGAACGCCGCGGGTCGCACGTCGTCGGACATCGAACTTCCAGCTCCGGAAGAGCAGTGAACGCTCCAGAGCGCGAAAACCGGCTTCCAGCCAAGACGCCTGCACGGGGCGGCGAGGCGCTCTGCCTCCCGGGCCGCGGGCTTGATGCCACGGCCGAGGGCGCCGTCCCGTTCCGCGCTCGCCGTCGGCGTCCGCGCCTGCCGTGGGGAACGCTCCTCGCCGCGTTTGCGCCTTTCCTGGCGGGCGGATGCCTGGGCTATCGCCTCGGCTCGACGCTGCCGGAGGATCTCCGCACCGTGCACGTGCCCGCCTGCGTGAACGAGACGTCGGAACCGCTGCTGGAGATCGAGACCACGCACGCGCTGATGAACGAGCTGCGCCGCGACGGCGCGCTGCGCGTGACGGGGGCGTCCGAGGCGGATGCCGTGCTGGCCGTGCGGCTGGTGCAGTATCGCCTGGAGCCGCTGCGCTACGAGCGCGGCTCGCGCCGCACCGCCAGCGAGTACCGGCTCGCGCTGCGGGCGCGGCTGGAGTTCACGCGCGCCGCCACGGGCGAGGTGCTTGTGGAACGGACGGTCAAGGGGGAATCCACCTTCACGGCGAGCGGCGACCTGGCCTCGGAAAAGCGCGCCGCGCTGCCCGCGGCGGCGAAGGACCTCGCCCGCAACATCGTGGAAAGCGTGGTGGAGTACTGGTAGCCGGCGCGCGCGGCGTCAGGCCGCGGCGAGGCGCGCGATCATCCGCGCGGCGCGGGACTTGCGACGCGAAACCGTGTTCGCCTTGACGCGGTTCGTCTTGGCGGCCTTGTCCAGCGCGGAGCAGTATTCGCGGCAGACAGCCTCGGCGGCGGAGCGGTCGCCGGACGCCACGGCGTCCAGCAGCCGGCGCTGAAGGCTGCCCACCTTGCTGCGCACGGCGCGGTTCTGCAGGCGGCTTTTCTCGGCGTTGCGCATCCTCTTCTGGGCGCTCTTGATATTCGCCATGTGACTCCTTCTCCCGGTTCGCTTGCCGCCGGCCGGGCCGCAAAGAGACCCCGGTCCCACGGAAAACGAGCCGCGCCATGATAGCGGCGGGCGTCAGGAGGTCAAACGGAAAAGCGACCGTCAGCTTCGCGTGACTTTGAACCCCGTGCGGGACAGGCCGAGGTCGACGAAGCGCGCCCTGGGGTTGGGAGGTTCGGCGCCGAGAATGGCGCGGACGCGGGAGGCCGCCTCGGGATCCTTGGCCAGGAACAGCATGTACCCGCCGCCGCCCGCTCCCAGCAGCTTGTTGGCTTCCAGAAGGTCGGCGACGCGGTCGACGATGGCCTGCACCTCCGGTGGGTTGGTGCCGCCGTCCAGGCGCTGGTTGAGCATCCAGCTCCGGCGGATGCCTTCGCACAGGCCGTTCCAGTCGTGGCGCTGGACGGCGTCGGCCAGAAAGGCGGCGTTCTGGCGGATGGCCTCGATGATGCCGAGGTGCGCGCCGGAGTTGAGAAAAACCGCGCGCACGATTTCGCCGAGAATCGAATGCGCCACGCGCGTGATGCCGGTGTAGTACAGCAGGACGGTCCGGTTGGCATAATCCTCGCCGAAGAAACGGTCCGGGAGCCAGCGGATCACGGGTCTCTGGACGAGCGCGGGCACGGTCTCCACGACCTTGATTCCGCCGAGCAGGCCGCCGGCCTGATCCTGCCAGCCGCCGCCTGAAGTCAGGATCTGCTCCAGGGCCAGGGTGCGCGCGAACAGGTCGCAGGTATTCCAGTTGAGGCCGCACAGTTCTCCCAGGGAGCCGAGCACCGTCGCGGCCAGGATGCTGCTGGTGCCCAGGCCGGAGCCCTTGGGCACCGCGGAGACCATGCTCAGCTCGATCCCTCCGCCCAGCTCTTTTGCCAGGTGCTGCTTCAGGGAAGCGTATCCGCCCTTGGCGTGGAACCGCGGGTCGAAGCCGACCAGGGCCAGCGCGGCGCGCGCGATGCCGAACCCGCTGCCCAGCCGCGCCGGGCCGCGGATGTCGTCGTAGGTCTCCAGCCGCTCGCCGATGCCCAGGTCGATGCTGTGCAGCGCGATTCCCGGCTTGTCGGAGATGCGCGCGAAAACCTGGATCGGCGGCTGGCCGTTCAGGTCGGCCGCCACGTTGACGACCATGCCGCCGTGTTCGAGACAGAAAGGCGGGGTATCGGACCAGCCTCCGCCCAGGTCCAGCCGCACCGGCGCGCGGCCCCACACGATCTGGTCTTCCAGCGCGTTGCGCCGCGGCCGGACCGGTCGCAGTTCCATCTGGCCGACGATCAGATCGCGCAGTCCCGCGAAGGCCGAGGCTTCGCCGGCTTCCGCCGCCTTCGCGTCTCCGCGGCGCAGCAGCGCCGCCCGGCACATGCGGTCGTGGACCGACGCCAGCGTCGCCGGCGCGTTCCCCGCGGGAAGCGCGGGGGGCTGCAGGTTCTCCGCCTGGAGGACTCCCGCCGTCGCGGCCAGGTCCAGCCGCGCGCAGGACTCCAGCCAGGCCGGCCCGTCAAGGCCGCGCAGCGCGCGCCGCAGGTGATCCCGGCGCTGCGCGGCCATGGCCACGCAGTCCGCGCCGTGCAGCAGCTCGCGCGCGGAAAGGCGGCGCGCCGCGTTCCACAGGCGGCGGAAGTCGTCGCGCCGCGGCGGAGACGCGGCGCACAGCCACGCCACGAAATCCCCCGCAAGATCGGCGGGCGCCAGGACGGGAAACAGGCGCGCGTCGAAGATGTCGGCATCCTCCGCACAGCCCGCCTCCGGGGGGCTGATTCCGCGGGCCGCAAACCAGGCCGGGGCCGGGCGTCCCAGCCAGCGCGTGTTCCCGTCGCCGAGCGGACCCCGCAGCGCGTCGTCGAACCCGTAGAAACGCACGCACGTGCCGCCGCCGTTCACGGGCGCGAAGTCCAGGCAGACGCCGGACTCCAGTTCCAGGGACCATTCGTTCGGGGGCACGTTCGTCAGCACGTGCCGCCGGGCCAGGCGCCAGCCCGCGGGGATGCGCGCGTTCTCGATCCAGATGTCGCGCTGGTCCGGTCCCAGCGGGCAGTCGACCTGCGCGTGCTGCACGACCGGCGCCACCGGCGCGCTCATGGAGGCGTGGCCGAACGAACGCTGCCTGGACGAAGGATGCTGCAGTTGGCGGACCGACGCCAGCAGGCTGCGGTTGGTGCCGAAGTGGTAGAACCGCGCGTCGTCCAGCGGAAGCACGGCAGACGTGAGGCGGCCGATCTCGGGGTCGCGTTCCCGCGGGCTTTCGCCCAGCAGGGGGCCGAAGCGGCCGTACAGGTCGTATTCCCGCGCGGCGCCGCCTTCGAAGTCTTCCTGCCCGTCGTTCCAGCCGCACTTGCCCATCAGCGCCATCACGGCGCGTTCGGAGAGCAGCCAGACGCCGGTGTCCAGGTAGAAGGGGCGGTTGGCGGCGAGTTGGAGAAGGCTGTCGGCCGGAGGTTTCTGGAGGAAAGACTGCAGACGCCACGGCTCGGACTCCGCGCAGATCATGACGCCGTGGTGTTCGGCTTCCTCCGGCGGTGCCGCCAGGCCCACGATCAGGACGTCGGCGCGCGGGTAGAGGGGCAGCGGCCCTTCGGCCCGCACCATCGAATCGCCGCATGCGATCATGGTCCGGTAGTGATCCGGGGCGTGCCAGAGCAGGGGGGCGTAGCTGCGGCACAACATGTCCAGCAGGATCTGGTCGGGCCGCTGTCCGCCGATGGACGAAACGGGGGGGATCGGTATCAACGGCTTGCCCGCCGCCGCGTAGGCCGGAAGGCGGCGGCTTTCGCCGCTGCCGTGGATCAGCAGCTTGCGCGACGCCCGCAGCCACTGCCCGAAGCCGCCGCGGCCGGCCGCGGCGGCCTGCCAGGCCTGCCGGAGGAGGTGCGCCGTGCCGCCGCCCGAACCGAGCTGGCGGCCCGGCGGGTCGGAAGCCGCGAAAAGGGATCGGGCGCGGTCCGGCGCGATCGCGGCCAACTGCCGCGCGCAGGCGGGAGGCAGCGAAAGGAGCCATTCGATCGGCTCGACACCCGAAATCGCGGTTTCTTCCGCGGCGGACACGCGTCGACCTCCCTGTGATGCCATGCGCGGCGCATGGTGTACGGCCCGCGACCCGCCGTCAAGCCGCTTCCGGGGACGGCGCGGCAGGGCGGCCGGTTTCCACCGAAAAACAAGCATCCCGACCGCCGCGCGGGCGAAATGGTGCTTCATCGCGGGGCGGGGTTGTGCGATGGTTTGGCGCTGATGCGCGGTCTGTTCAGGCTGATCGTCGGGCTGTTGCTGCTGCCCCTGGGCGCGGCGGCGACGCGCACCGTGGCGGAGCTGGTTACGGCCGCGCAGCCGTCTTCGGCTTCCGCCCTTCCGCCGTCCGCCATGGCGCTGGGAGGCGGTTTTCTGGCCTGGCTGCTGATCTTCATCGCGCTGCCGCGGCCGGTGCGCTCGTACGTGCTGGCGCACGAGCTCACGCACGCGCTGTGGGGCTGGCTGATGGGCGCGCGCGTGCTGCGGATGAACGTGTCGCGCGAGCGGGGATCGGTGACGCTGACCAAGACCAATGTCCTGATCACGCTCGCGCCTTACTTCTTTCCGCTCTACACGATGCTGGCGATCGGCGTTTATTACGCGCTCAGCGTATTCTTCGACACGGCCCGCTACCAGCTTGCCTGGCTGGCGGTCGTGGGCCTGACCTGGGGCTTTCACTTCACCTTCACGATCACCACCCTGCTGCAGCGGCAGACGGACATCCAGGAATACGGGCGGGTGTTCTCCTATGCCCTGATCTACCTTCTCAACGTGCTCGGCATCGGCCTGTGGACGGTGGTTGTCGCGCGCCCCACGCTGGAAGACATGGTGCGCGGCCTGGGGCGCAACACGGCGCGGGCGGCGGCCGTGGCGCGGGGGTGGGGCGAGCGGGCCTGGCGGGCGACGCAAGAACGCGGGCAATAACCGGCGGCCCCGCGCGTTGTAAGAATGTGGCCGGACCGGGGCGGACGGCGGCGGACATGGAAATGACGGACAACGAGGTCCTGGCCCGGTACCGGCGGGGCGACGCGGACGCCCTGGAAGAGCTTGTCGAGAAGTACAAGCGGCCCCTGTTCGGATTCATCCTGAACATGACGGAGGGGCAGGGCGAGGCCGACGAGGTCTTCCAGGAAACGTGGTTCCGGGTCATTCGCGCGATCGGCTCGTACCGGCAGGGCAACTTCCTGGGATGGCTGGTGCGAATTGCGCGCAACATCGTCATCGACCGCGCGCGGCGCCGGAAACCCGAGGTAAGCCTCGACGTGGCGCCGGAGGCCGGGCGGCCGCTGGAGGAGACGCTGCCGGGAAAAGAGCCCGATCCGCTCGGCCGGCTGAAGGCCGAGGAGACCGGGCGACGCGTGGCCGCGGCCGTGGCGGAGCTGCCCCTTGAGCAGAAGGAGGTTTTTCTGATGCGCGTGGAGGCGGAGCTGCCGTTCAAGGCGATCGCGGCGGCGCAGGGCGTGTCGATCAACACGGCCCTGGCCCGCATGCAATACGCGCTGGCCAAGCTGAGGGTCCGTTTGCGGGATGAAAATGAAGACGTGTGACGGATTCAGGAACGACATGCTGCTGGCGGACGCCGGCGGGCTGACGGGCCGCGCCGCCGCGGCGCTGGAGAAGCATCTGCAGGCGTGCGGCGCATGCCGGGACCACCGCGCGGCCCTGGGCCGGCTGGCGGCCCTGGCCGCGGCCAACCTGCCCGCAGGCGAGCCGGGCGCCGGCGCGCGGGAGGCCGTGCGGCGCGCGGCGCGCGCCGCGGCGAACGCGCCGGCGCGGGTTACGGCCTTTCCGCGAGCCCTGCGGCCGGCGCTGGCCTATGCCGCGCTGCTGGCGCTGGTCGCGGGCGGCTGGTTCATGCTCGCGCGGGAGCGCGCTCCGGCGGACCGGACCGCGCAGCTCGGAACGCTGCTGAGCATGCTGGAGAGCGTCGAATACCGCGAGGCCGAAGCGCCTTCCGTGGACGGCGCGGACGAGCAGTTGCGCGCCCTGGCGCGGCGTCTGCTGGCCGTGGAGGGGCTGGCCGACGATGAGACGGCCGACTGGGAAACGCCTACGGCAGACGCGGAGCTTCCTCCCACAACGATTCGATCGCGTAGTATTCCCGTTGCCGCGGCAGAAACACGTGTATGACCGCGTCCACGTAGTCGAGCGTGATCCAGCCCGACTCGGGCTGTCCGCCCCGCCGGAAACACGGCACGCCGCGCTGCTTGAGAGCGTGTTGGATCTCGTTGACGAGCGCCTTCAGCTGAGGCGGGCTGTCTCCGGAAACAAACAGGCAGTAGTCGCAGATCGAACTCAATCCGCGAACGTCCAGGATGACGATGTCCGCGCCTTTCTTGTCTTGCGCCGCCGACCGCGCGAGGCGCGCGATTTCCAGCCCCGACAACGTCTGTTTCTCCGCCATCGGCGTGGTCTAGCCTCCTCCCGTGTACAGCCCGTGCACGGCGATATACATTTCCACCGCCCGCGGCACCATGTAGCGTATGCTCATGCCCTCCGCCACCCGGTGGCGGATGTCCGAAGAGGAAACGTCGATCATGCGGCCCGGAACCAGGTCGCGCAGGAGACGTTCGGGCCACGGCGGCCGCAGGCGCAGCGCTTCCGGGGTCAGATTCCGCGGCGTCACGCCGGGCCGCCTGAAGGTCACCACGCGGCACAGCTCGAGCAGCCGGTACACGTCGCGCCAGCCGTGAAGCTCCGGAAGCGTGTCCGCGCCGATGACGAAGCACAGCTCGGCGTTCGGATACGCGCGGCGGAGCTGGCGCAGCGTGTCCACGGAATACGATGTCCCTCCGCGCCGCACTTCGACGTCGCACAACTCCAGCGTCAGGCTGTCTTCCAGGGCGGCCGCCAGCATGGCCACGCGGTGCTCGGCCGGAATCAGCGCTGCCGTATTCTTGTGGGGCGGCCGGGCGCAGGGAACGAGCAGGACCTTTGCAAGATCGAACGATTCCAGGGCCGTCTGAGCCAGAATCAGGTGCCCGATATGAACGGGGTTGAAGGTTCCTCCCACGATTCCGATGCGCAATTGGCGGCCGGCCTCCATGTGCGTGGCAGTGCAATAGCACTAACGGCGGGAAAGGACAATGGAGTTGTTGGCTTCGGGCGGGCCGCGGGTTGTTTCCCGCTCCCTGACCTCACGCGGCCGCTTCGGCGCCGGAGACCGCGGCCGCGGACGGCGCGGCCGGGATCAGGGATGGATCCACGCGCTGCAGGCGGCCTTCGAGCTGCGCGCGCAGCCGTTCCAGCCCCTGCCCGCAGACCTGGCGGCAGCGCTCGGCCGAGATCCCGAACAGTCCGGCCAGCTCCGCCAGCGTCGGCCGCGAATCGCTCATGAACAGGAGCTGCAGAATCCGCCGCGTGCGGGCGGGAAGACGGTCCATCTCCTCGTTGAGAAAGCGGCGCATGTCCTTCCTCTCGGTTTCCTGCGCCGGCGAGGCGAGACTGTTGTCGGGCATCCACTCTTCCCACGACGACTCGCTATCCTCGCGCCCGAGATCCTCCAGCATGAGGGTGGCGGTGGTCTCGCTGCGCCGCAGCATGCACAAGACCTCGGTGTTCACGTGCAATTCGCGCTCCATGAGCTCGTCGGTCAGATCCGCGCCGTGTTCGCGGCGCAGCGCGCGCATCCGCCCCCAGTACTTGAAGTGATACTCCGGCACGCGGATGAGTCGCGAAAGCTTCACCGCGCGCAGCATGGCCAGGCGGATGCACTTGCAGGCGTAGCGTCCGAAGGGGGCGTGGCGGCCGCCGCCGGCGGGTTCGCCGCGGCTGTAGCCGGAATCGAAGTTGCGCGCGGCGCGCAGCAGCGCCAGGTTGCCTTCGCCCACCAGGTCCATGTGGGAGACGCGCACGTCGGGCGAGCGCAGGTAGCTGTCGAAGCTCCTCAGGCAATACAGGACCAGGCGCAGGTTGGCATGGACCAGCTCTTCGACGGCCGCCTCGACCCGGCGCCGATTGCGGCCCCCGCGGATAATGCGCGAAAGCTCCGCTTCGCGCTGCGAAGAAATGCGCGGGTACCGCGCGATCTCGGCCACGTACCTCTCGTATGCGTTCGATGTGTCGAGCATGGAACGTGCTTTCCCGACGCCGTCGCGACCAGACTTTTGCCGTAGCAGTGGCGCCGTATGCTATATCCATGCCAAGCGCGCCGCTTTGCGCTCAACACGCTGTCTGTCAGATTGTTATGGTCGGCCGGCAGGTTCCCTGCCTGTGCTTGCCAGTATGCAGCGGCAACGCGACCGCGTACGGGAGGACTCAGAAGCGGATGCGAGAAGGGAGCCTACTCCTTTGGCCGGGGCACAAGTTCGATCTCGAAGAGCCGGGGCCAGAACTTGCCCGTCACGAAGAGGCGGTCCTGGCGGTCATCGTAGGCAATGCCGTTCAGCACGTCAGCCGCGGCCTGCTCTTCGGGCGTCAGCAGGCCGCGCAGGTCGATCCAGCCCAGCACGTTGCCGGTGGCGGGATCGATGCGCGCGATGCGGACGGATCCCCACACGTTGGCGAGTATTTCGCCGCGGACGTACTCGAGTTCGTTCAGGCGCGTGACCGGCGCGCCCTCGTCGGTCACGCGCCGCCGCGCCGTCTCCCGGAACGTCAGGGGGTCCAGGAAACGCAGGACATCCGTGCCGTCGCTCATGATCAGCGCGTTGCCGTCCGACGTCAGGCCCCATCCTTCGCCCGGGTAGGAGAACGTGCCCAGGAGCGCAAAGTCCTCGGGTCGCCAGACATAACCGATTCCCGAGCGCCAGGTAAGCTGCAGCAGGCGGCCGGCGCAGGAGGCCAGTCCTTCGCCGAACGCCTCGGAGGGCAGCGGCGCGCTGCGCAGAACGCGGCCGGACGCCAGATCCACTTCGCGCAACGTCGAGCGCCCCTCCAGGCCGGTGCTTTCGTACAGTCTGCCGGCGTGCCACACCAGCCCCTGCGTGAAGGCGGCGGGATCGTGGGGATAGGCCGCCGCGATCCGGTATCCGGAAATGCGCGGCGCCGCCCCCTCCCTGCCGCAGCCGCCGGCCAGGAGCATTGCCGCGGCAAGCGGCAGAAGCCGAAGGGGAGGCAAGCCGGCCGTTCTGGATCTGCGATTCCCCGTTCCCATTTGCGCGCGCGCTTTCCCTTCCCCTTTTCCCCGCCCCGGAGATATTCTCTCCGTGCGCCGCGCCCGTCAATGGCGTTGCGGTGAGGGGTCAGTTACGCGGTGGAGACACGCCGGTAGGGCGCGGCGTGCCGCCTTCGCCCGGAGGCTCCGGCGCGCCAAGCCGGCCGCGCCGCGGCGGACCGGGCTTGCCATAGCCCGCAAGGCGACGGTGGGACGGTCCGCCCGACCTCGCCTCACCGCGTGACTGGCGGGTTTCGCGTTGCGCGACGGTCTTGTTGACCGGCGCCGGGCCAAGGCGTAACATATCCGGTTTTTGGCCGTATTCCAGGAGCAAGAAAGGCGAACGGCGTGACACCCGCCGGGGACAGACATGGCGACGACGGGAAGGCTGCCTGGCTGAGGCGGACTCTGTCTCCCGACCGCGTATGTTTTCTGGACGTGACCTCCAAGGCTGAGGCGCTGCGGATTCTGATCGCGGCTTTGGCGCGAAGCTCCTCCGTCGGCGGCGCGGACGAACTGGCGCGGGCGGTATTCCGGCGGGAGACGGCATGAAAAGCCGGCTGGCATTCGCGGCCCTGTTCGTGGCGGCGTCGGGAGTGGCCGCCGGCGCGGCCTGGGCGGGAAGCGGGGAAGGCGGCGCGGCGCACGCGGAAGTCTCGATGACGCACCGCATGATGGTGCTGGTCCTGCAGCTCGGCGTGATTCTGTTCGTCGCCAAGTTCTCCGCCCGCCTTTTCGAGAAGATCGGAATGCCGGGCGTGCTGGGCGAGATCGCCGGCGGCGTGGCGATCGGACCGTACCTCCTGGGCGGCGCGGCCCTTCCCAGCCTGCCGGAGGGGCTGTTCCCGCTCGCGGGCGCGTTTCCGGTCTCGCCGGAGCTGTACGGCTTCTGCGCCGTGGCGGCGGTCGTTCTGCTGTTCAACGCCGGCCTGGAAACGGACGTGCCGCTTTTTCTGCGCTACTCGCTGGCCGGAAGCATGGTGGGACTGGGCGGCGTGCTGGCTTCCTTCGTGCTCGGCGACCTGGTCGCCGTCTGGTGCTCGCGCCTTCTGTCCCCCGCGCCGATAGGCTTCCTGGCGCCCCCGGCGCTGTTTCTCGGGGTCATGTCCACGGCCACTTCCGTCGGCATCACGGCGCGCATTCTCTCCGAGCGCGGCAAGGTGGATTCCCCGGAGGGCGTGACCATTTTGGCCGGGGCGGTGATCGACGATGTGCTGGGCATAATCATGCTGGCGGTCGCCATGGGCATGATCAGCGCCTCGCGCACGACCGGCTCGGTGGACTGGGCGCACATCGGGATCATCTCCGCCAAGGCCGTCGGCATCTGGCTGGCCGCCACGACCGTCGGGCTGGTCGCGTCGCCGCGGATCAGCCTGCTTCTCAAGCTGTTCCGCGATCGCCGGACCATTGCGATCATGTCCCTCGGCATCGCGCTGATTCTGGCCGGGCTGTTTGAAGAGGCCGGGCTGGCCATGATCATCGGCGCGTACGTGACGGGTCTGTCCATGTCCCGCACCGATCTGTGTCATCTGATCCGCGAGAAACTGGAGCCGGTCGTCGCCCTGTTCGTGCCGGTCTTCTTCGTCGTCATGGGCATGCTCGTCAACATCCGCCTTCTCGCCTCCCCTCGCGTTCTGGCCTTTGGCGGCATCTACACGGTGGTGGCCGTGGCGGCGAAACTCGGGGGCTGCGCCGCGCCGGCGCTGGCCTGCGGATTCAACCTGCGCGGCGCCCTGCGCGTCGGCGCGGGCATGATCCCGCGCGGCGAAGTGGCGCTGATTGTGGCGGGCATCGGCCTGGCGGCGGGCATCGTCGGCCAGGACGTTTTCGGCGTGGGCGTGCTGATGACCCTCGTCACGACGCTCATCGCCCCGCCCGCGTTGATCGGGCTGCTGCGCGGCGGCGCGCCGGGCGTGCGCCGTCCCGCGCCGGCGGGGCAGGAGCAGGCGGCGCGTTTCACGCTGCCTTCCGTCGACGCCGTTGAAGTTCTGACGGACAAGATCATGGAGGTGTTCGAGGATGACGGCTTCTTCGTGCACACCCTGGACCGCGACGCCGGCATCTACCAGATGCGCAAGGACGTTTCGGTGGTCACGTTGCGGAAGGACGGGCTGGATGTCGTGTTCGAATGTTCCGGGAGGGACATGGCCTTTGTGCGCGCCGCGGTGACGGAGGTGGTGAGCGAGCTGCAGCGCATGGCGGCGGAGCTGGCCAAGCCCGTTGACCGCGCTTCCCTGGCCGGGGAGCCGTCGCGGGAAGGCGGCGGCGGGCCGGCGGAGGCCGGCGCGGCGCTGGAGGGTCACATCGTTCTGCCCGCGCTTGCGCCGCGCCTCAAGGGCGGGACCAAGGAAGAGATCATCGCGGAGCTGGTTGACCTGGCGGCGCGCACCGGCGTCGTCCGCGACGCGGCTCCCGCGCTGGCCGCGGTCCTGGCGCGCGAGAAGACCGGCTCGACCGGCATGCAGCACGGCATTGCTCTTCCGCACGGCAAGACCGACGCCGTGGACCGTATCGTGTGCGCCGTCGGGCTCAAGAAGCACGGGGTGGACTTCGACTCCCTGGACGGCGAACCGTCGCGGATCTTCGTTCTGGTGCTTTCGCCCAAGGACGTCAGCGGGCCGCACGTGCGTTTCCTGGCGACGATCAGCCGGGTTCTTGACGAAGAGGGACGGGCCGCGCTGCTCGGATGCAACACGCCCGCGGAGATGCGGGCGGCACTGACGCACGGGGAGAAGCGCAAGCCTTCCGCGCGGGGATGAGCGGCGGTCTCGGATACCCTTGACCGATTCGCTTAATCGACAGGATCGCAGGGGGAGCACCACAATATGTTGGGGCTACCCACACTGAATCCGGAAGGGCCCTTTTTCAGAACCGCCGCGCCGCCCAGTTCGCCGGTCGTGGCGTTCTCCAGGTCGGTCCACAGCGTGCCGTCGCCGGCGTGGATGATGCGCACCGGAACGTCTTCGCGCATGCCGTCGGCCAGCGTCTGGGTCGGGAGGCCAAGAAACGCTTGATCTTCGCCTCAAGTTGTCCAGACTACCCGGATTCGTCTTTCCCGCCGGGCGCAAGCCGGGCGTTTCGCTTCGGCCGTCCGGCCGGCGGGGACGGCCCGTGGAGGAAGGATGCGACCATGAGACACGCTATCGGATGCGGGAGGCCTGCCGCCGCGGCGCGGGCCCTGGCCTGGATCGCCGCGGGCGCGGCCTTGACGGCGCGATGCCTGTGCGCGGCCAATCCTGACGTGACGCTTCCCGACGCGGAGCGCAACAAGCTCGACAGGTTCGCGGAGCGCGAGCTGGCCAGGGCGGACAAGAACTACAGGGAAAACGCCTTCCGGCAGGCGGCGGCCGAATACGAAGCGTTTGTCCAGCAGTTTCCGGACTCCCCGGCCGCACCCTACGCGCGGTTACAGAAGGCGCGCTCCCTGCAGCTCGGCGGGGATTCGGTCCAGGCGCTGCGGTTGTACGAGGACCTTCTCGACTACTACCCCGAACTGGTTTCTTACGCCGCGCCGGCCCTGTACTTCAGCGCCGAGTGCCGCCTGCAGGACCGGGATACGCCCGGCGCGTCAAGGCTGTGGATGGAGATGGCGACGGATCCCGACTACCGTCGGCATCCCCTCACCGCGGCGGCGATCAATCAACTGGCTCCGCAGCTGGCGCAGGAGGGCAAGGCCGAGGAAGCCTTGAAACTGTACCGGCAGAGCGCCGTCGATTTCCGTTCCGTCAACCCGGATCAGGCCTTCCGGTCGCTCAACGCGCTGGTCGAGCACTACACCCTGAATGCGCCCAACGAGCCGGAGCTGAGGAAGCTGTTCAAGGAAACGGGCGGCTTCGAGCGCGCGCCCCGGGCCATCGTTCCCAACGCCGACGTGGAGCAGGACCGGCAGTACTGGCAGGGGATCTGGGAACGGGTCTGGGCCAGGGCGAATTCATACACGCTGCTGCAGAACGAGCTGAAAAGCAAGCTGCTGGCCTACTGGGCCGAGGCCTTCAAGGGGCGTTTCCCGGACTGGAAGGAGTACCAGGACCAGCTCGCCGCCTTTGCCCGCGAGGCGGCCTTTGTCCCGTAGCCGGCGGCGGCCGGCCCGCTCACGCCGCGCCGCGCGGGAAGGGGACGGTGTACAGCGCCTGAGGCATGATCAGGTAAGTGGGGCGGCGCACCCCGCCGGCGCGCAGATCGCTTATCGCGCGCGCCGCCGCGGACTCCAGGTCCGGCGCGGTCGCGATCCCGAGGTCCCGCCGATCCTCCGGGCCCAGGTCCGTGACCAGGACGGCGCAACGTCCGCGTTCGCGCGTCGAGAGCGCGGTCTGGCCGTTGACCTCCGGCTGCGCGCGCAGCGCGGCGCACATCCGCGCGGTCGATTCCATCCGCAGATAATGGCGGAACCGTTCGTTGCCCAGGCCTTCCGGGCACGGCGCGCGCAGGATCACGCGCCCGCCGGGACGCAGCGCCCGCGACGCATTGACCAGCGCCTTGTGGCTCTGGATCCAGTCTCCGGCGGACCCGGCGTCGGCCAGCACAATGTCGGCCGGCTCCTCCAGGCCGAAGCCCAGCATCTCGCGCACCGCCGCGCAGGCCGCGCGGTGCGCCGCGTCGAGCTCTCCGGAAAACACGCCGGCCAGCTCGCCGGACGGAGAGAGCACCGTGTTTACGATGATGTCGGGATCGCACATCCGCGCCGCCCGCAGCATCTCCTCCGCCACGGGGTTGCCGTCCAGCCGGCCGGTCTCGACGCCGGCGCGCAAGCGGTCTTCGCGCGGGTCCAGCGCCAGGCTGTGGTTGTGGGCGATGGTTGCCCGCGCGGCCAGGCCCGGCACGAGCGACTTGCGTCCGCCGCCGAAACCGGCGTGGTAGTGGAAGCCGGCCGCGCCCAGCGGCACAAGGCGATCCGCTTCCAGGGCGCGGCGGTTGACGCGCACGCGGTGCCCGTCGGCCAGCGCGCCGACCTCGACCAGGTCGGCGGCGTCGGGATCGTGCGCGTGCAGGCGCGCGCGGAATTCGCCGTAGACGGCCGGGCCCAGGATGCGCCCGAGCTCCTCCGGGGCGGGGGGCCGATGAATGCCCGTCGCCACCAGCAGGTGCATGTCGCGCGCGTCGCAGCCGCGCTCCGCCAGCCCCGAGAGCAGCACGGGCAGAACGCGATCGGCGGCCGTCCGGCGCGTGTGGTCGGAAATCACGAAGCACACCTTTTCGCCGGGGCGGACGACTTCGAAAACGGCGGGCCCGCTTCCGCCCGGCCAGACGGGCGCCTCAAGCCGGTCGCGGATTTCGCGATCCGTCAGGGCGGCGCGGCCGGAAGGCGCGTTCAGCGCGCCCAGGCATACCGCCTCCCTGCGCAGGACGTCGGGCACGGCAAAGCTCATGCGCGGATGATAGGAGAGAAAGGGCGCGGACGGCTACCGGAAACGGAGGCCGGCGCCCGACGTCCGACACCGGGAACCCGCAATTGCCCGGCCGCGGTATTCGCTGTACAAGCTTCCGCCGCCTCTGCTAGCGTCTACCGCATCGCGCGCGGGGCGCGACGACGGGAGCCGACGCCATGACTTCGAACGAGGTGCTTCGCCGGCTTGAGCAGACCGGCGCGCTGCTCAACGGGCATTTCGAGCTGCGCTCGGGTCTGCACAGCGACCGCTATTTCCAGTGCGCCAACGCGCTGCGCTATCCGCGCGTGGCGGGCGACCTGTGCGCGGCGCTGGCCGCCAGGCTGCGCGCGGCCCTGCCGGACGCGGCCGTGGACGCGGTGATCGCGCCGGCGCTGGGCGGCATCATCGTGGGGCACGAGCTGGCGCGCGCCCTGGACGCGCCCTGCATCTTTGCCGAGAAGCAGGACGGCCGGCTGGCGCTGCGCCGTTTCCGGATCGACGCCGGGCGGAGCTACGTCGTGGCCGAGGACGTGATCACGCGCGGCGGCCGCGTGCAGGAAACCGTGGACATCGTCGAGGCGGGGGGCGGCAGGGTGGCGGCCATAGCCGTGCTGGTGGACCGCAGCGGCGGCGCGGCGCGGTTCCGGTATCCGACATTCAGCCTGCTGGAGATGACGCCGGTCACCTGGCAGCCGGAGGCGTGCCCCCTTTGCGCCGGGGGCGACAAGCCGGTGCATCCCGGTTCGTAGGCAGGCGGGGAAGGCCGCGGCGTGGACAAAAGGCGAACACCGCGCGACGGAAAGCTTGCGGCGCTGTGGCTGGCGGCGCTGGCCGCGACCGGCATTCTCTACGCCTGCAACCTGCTGCTGGGCGATCTGAACCAGGACGAAGGCTGGTATCTCTACGCGGCCCGGCAGGTCGCGCGCGGCCGCATGCCCTACGCGGATTTCGCCGTGCCGCAGGGGCCGGTGATGCCGTTCGTGTACGCGGCCGCCTACCCGCTGGTCGACGCCATGGGCGTGGCCGGCGGCCGGCTGTTCAGCGCCGCGCTGGGCTTTGCCGCGGCGCTGTGCGCGGCCTGGCTGGCGGCGCGGCTGTCGGGCGGGGCCGACGGCGGCGGTTCGCGGCGGTTCGCGGCCCTGGCCGCGTTCTGCCTCTGCGGCGTGAACGTTTACCAGAGCTACTTCACGGCGATCGTCAAGACCTACGCGCTCACGGCCCTGCTGTTGGCGGGGGGGTTCGTCCTGCTCACGCTGCGTCGCGCGCGCCACGGCGCCGCGGCGTGCTTCGGGTCGGGCGTGCTGCTGGCCCTGGCGGCGGGCGCGCGCACCTCGGCGGCGCTGTGCGCGCCCGTGGCGCTGGCGCTGCTGGCGTTCGGGCGCCGCGACCCGTCGCCCGCGCCGCGCTTCCCCGCGCTGTGGTTCGGGCTGGGCGGGGCCGCGGCCGCGGCCGCGGCGTTCGGGCCGTTCGCGCTGTCGGCCCCGCGGGGGCTGTGGTTCGGGCTGTTCGGCTACCACGCGTCGCGCGCGCCCGGCGGGCCGCTGTACCTCCTGGCCTGCAAGGCGGGCTTCCTCTCGCGCGTGGCGCAGGCCTACCTCGTGGCCGGCGGGCTGGGGCTGGCCGCGCTCATGTTCCGCCCCGGCCGCGGGGCGGCGCGGGGGGCCGCGCCGGGCGCCGACCGCACGGCGACGGCCGCGGTGTGGCTCGGCGCGCTGGCCATGACCGTCGCGCACTTCGCCGCGCCGTTCCCCTACGACGATTATCAGACCATCGTCTTCCCGCTCTTCGCGGCGGGCGTCGCCGTTGCCCTGTTCCGCCTCTTCGCCTCCGTCCGCGAACCGGCGCGCGCAGGCGCCCGCCCGCTCGCCCTGGCCGTCCTGCTGCTGTGCCTCGTCTCCGCCTTCTCGTCGCCCATCAACCAGGCGTGGTTCGTGCGCGGGCGCGACCTCGTCTGGTGGCCGCTGAAGGCGGAAACGCCCCTGCGCAACCTGCGGAAGGCGGCGGCGAAGGTGCGCGAGCTGACCGCGCCGGGCGATCTGCTGCTGACGCAGGATCCGTACCTGGCCGTGGAGTCCGGCCTGGACCTGCCGCCCGGCATGGAGATGGGGCCGTTCAGCTACTTCCCGGGCTGGAGCCGGGAACGGGCCGCGCGGCTGCATGTGCTGAACCGCGCCATGATGTTCGAGCTGCTGCGCGAAACGCCGGCGCGCGCGGCGGCCTTCAGCGAGTGGGCTTTCGCGGTGGAGTGCCCGTCGGTCACGCCGCTGCCGGACGGGGAGAGGCGCGCCCTGTGGGACGAAGTGGAGCGCCGTTTCAGGGAGGTCGAGCGCATGGGCGGATTCGGACAGGGCGGCACCGGGCTGCGCATCATGCTTCCGCGGTCTTGAAGCGCGGATTTCGGCTTGAGGTGCGCCGTTCCGATGCTAGGCTGAGGCTGAAGTCCGCCGTTACACGGATGCAACCGAGGACCGAAAACCGTCGGCCGCCGGCCGCTTCGCGCTTCGCGCGCCGCGCGTCCGGCACGCTGCTGCTGTTGCTGCTGCTGCCCGCCGCCGCCGTGGCGCAGGGCCTCCGGTTCCACAACCACCGCGACATCGCCCCGCCGGACTACGTGACTCTGCGCCTGGGCCCGTTCTATTCGACGGTCCTGCTGTACATCGAGGCCGGATGGCGCTACACCGAAAGCCGCGGCACGGGCACGGACTTTCTCCACGAGAACCGGCGCGGCCGCATCCAGACGGACGGGCACGATTTCCCCATTGTCGGGTCGCTGATCTTCCGCAATTACCTGATCGTTACGCCGACCACGGACCTGGACGTGTCGGTGCGGGTGACCTACGAGCATTACCCTCTCAAGACGCAGGAGGACGAGTTTCGCGTGGACCTGGCCGAGGAAGGCGTGTTCGCCAGCATCTCCTCGGAGTTCGCGCTGACGCCGTTCATCAAGGGGCGGCTTTACGACGACGCGGCGTATCGCACCGACTTCATCGACACGCGCGGGCTCGAGGATCCGTACGGCGGCGCGCGCTACGAGCATTTTCAGAACCGGCTCGGAGCGGATCTCGACTGGCTGCTGTCCGAACGGCAGGACGTTTCCCTGCGGGGCAGCCGGACGGACCTCATTCCGTTCAGCGACGAATTCAGCGACCAGGAGCGCGTGACGTACGACGAAAGCGCGGGCTACGAGTGGGAACTGGTCCCCGGCGCGACGGTAGGCGCCTGGGCCAGTTTCTCGCAGACCGACTACGCGGCCACCAACCGCCCGCGCGTGGACACGGAGGAATACCTGCTGCGGGTGGACCTCGGGCGGGGCACCGCCATCCCGCTCACGCGCTCGACCGTGCTTTTCGTCGGCGTCGGCTATTCGCAGGGACACAGCTACCATGCCGGCGACACCGGCCGCACGGACGTCGCCACGCTCGTCGGTCTCGCCGGCTTGAAGACGCAGTTGACGCGCAAGCTTTCCCATTCGCTGAGCTTTTCCCGGTCGCTTGTGACCGACTTCAACTACCCGCTGGCGACGGTCGATCTCTACCGCTACCAGGTCGATTTCGGCGGCGAATGGGTCAAGGCCGGCGCGTTTACGCAGTGGCGCATCGTGGATCCGGCGCGCGACGAGTGGCTCGGCTACCGGGACTGGGACAGCGGCCTGCGCGCGGAAGTCCCGATCACGCCCTACGTGCGGCTGCGGGGCGATACGGTCTACAGCGTGCGCTGGAACGCGCCGTTGCCGGACGCGCGCGATACCCGCGCCACGCCTGAAGGCGCGGCGCCCCGCGAGCTGGCGGCGGACCTGGCGCCTGACCCGGAGATTGACGCCGAGTGGCGCAGCGACTACATTACGTGGGCCAGCAGCGCATCGCTGCTGGTGGCGCTGACGCGCGAATTGGACCTGGAGGCCTACGCACAGTATATCCGGCGCACCAGCGAGGAGCGGAAGCTGGCCTTCGAGCGCGAGATATACGGCGTGCGCCTCGTCTACGCGCACGAATTCTGAGCGGCCGAAGGGGAGCCGCCGTGCTGAACCCGCGGGTGGGGAGATGACGATGCTGCGCAAGGCAGTGCTGGCCGCGGCCCTTGTGCTGTTCGGAGCCTGGGCGGCCGCCAACTTCGGCCGGCTTACCGGCATCGAAGAAGGGTTGATCCGCTTTGTCCTGGGGACGCTCTTCGCCACGCTGATCCTGCTGCGCCCCAAGCCCGCGGGATCCGGCGCCCGCCCGCCTTCCGTTCTGATCCCGGCCGTCGCCGTCGCCGGCGCCCTGCTGGCCGTGCTGGGCATCGTTTTCAACGTGCACCAGTTCGAATGGCTCGGGATGGTCCTGCTGTTTTACGCCTGCCTGCGCTGGTCCCTGCCGGACCGGTACGGCAGGGACATCCTGATCGCGCTGTTCCTGCTCTACTGGATCCATCCGCTGCCCGGCCAGGTGTTCGGAAAGCTGCAGATGGCCATGCAGGTGATGTCCGTCGAAGCGTCGGAATTCGTCCTGCAGGCGTTGAACGTGCGGTGCTGGGCCGACGGGCTGACGATCCACCTCAGCCACGCGACGTTCGGCGTGCCGGAGGCGTGCAGCGGCATGCGCACGGGCGTCACGGTGGGGCTCTGTACGCTGGGCGTGTGCCTGCTCTACCGGTTCCGGTGGTTCGAGACGCTCGCTTTCGTCGCGCTGGGTCTGGCCCAGGTGCTCCTTCTGAACATCGCGAGAGTGGTGTCGCTGGCGCTGTGGTCGTCCCGCATGCCGCCGGAGTGGAGCGCGACGGTGCTGCACGACACGCTGGGCGTCTTCCTGCTGGTGTGCCTGTTCGCGGTGCAGGGCGAGGCCACGTGGTGGCGCGCGTTCCGGGCCCGGCGGAAGATGCTCAGGGAAGGCCGCGCCAGCGGGCATCTGGAGCGTCCGGATCGCGCCAGCCGGCTGCCGCGAATCTGGCGCCTCGGGCTGCGGTGGTCGTGGGCGGCGGCCCTGGTCGTGATCCTGGCCGGCGCGACGTTCATCGGCATCCGCAAGGCCCGTCCCGCGCACCGCGCGGCGATGATCGGCGGCGTGGTGGACGCGCTGATGATCCGGTCCCCCGACGCCGCGGAGCGGGCGCTGGCCGCCGCGCTCGAGCTCAGGCCCGGCAGCCGCGACCTGCAGGGCAAGCGCGCGCGGCTCTACGTGGCGCGGCAGCGCTACGCCGAGGCCCTCGATCAGTTCGACCGTCTGCCGCCCGCAAGCCTGAGCATGGAGGAGACCATTCTGAAGAGCTGGGTGCTGATGGCCACCGGCCGCGCCGAAGAGGCCGCGGCGCTGGTGGACGCCCTCCCGGCGAACGTCCAGCGCAATCCGGGCGTCGCGATCGTCAGGGCCGAATACGCGGCCAAACGCGACCGCGCGGATGAAGCGGCGCGCAACGTCGTGCTCGCGGCGCGGTCGCATATGGTGATCGACCGGGTGCGCGCCCTCTTCCCGTACCTCGCGGCCCGGGAGCAGTGGCTGGCCATCGCGGGCTGCGACAGCCACGTTCGCCACCGGCAATTCGCTTCGGCCCTCATCGCCGTCCACGCGCACCTGCGCCTGCGCGAAACGTCGGCCGCCGCTCGCATCCTGCAGCAGGGCCTCGAAGACTGGCCGGACGAGCCGCGCTTCCTGACCGCGCTTTTCGCGCTGGCCTCCGGCGCGCCGGGCGGCAACTGGGAGCGCGCGTTCGCGGAGTCGCTGGAAAAGAACCTGCCCGCGCTCGACGCCGCCCGCCTGGCGACCTACCTCTCGTACTGCTTCGAGCTGCGCCGCCCGGACCTGGGCTGGCGGGTGTTCGCGCGCCTGCGCGAGCTGGATTCCCGCGATCCGGCGCTGGCCCTGGCGGCCGTCCGGTACGGCGGCGTGTGGTTCGCCTTCCGGCGGCGGCAGCTCGGTCTCGAGGCCCGCAACGCGTTCGAGCTGCTCGACCTGCGGCCGCTCTACCGCGTCACCCGCGGCGTCGCGGCCATGCAGCCCTTCTGGTCGCGGGTGCCGCTGGCGGACGAACTGGGCGAAGGGGACCCGACCGCGGTCCGGCGGCGCTATCTCGACGAGGCCATCGCCGAACTGGAGCGCCGCGACCGCGAAGGCGCGCTGACGCCCACCATGGAGATGAGCTATCCCGTGGCGCTGGGCATGGCCGGACGCTTCGCCGAGGCGCACGCGCAGCTCGACGAGCTGCTGACGCGCTACCCGGACCGGGACGACGCCATCATGCTGCAGCACGCGGTGTTCTACGACCAGGTGCGCGCCTGGCAGGAATCCTACGAAGCGCTGCGGGCCTACGACGAGATCACGCCCATTCCCACCCTCAATTCGCGCCTCATGCTGGTCAACGCCATGATGAACGTCAACCTGGCGGTCGGCGCGCTGGACGTGCTGGCGCGCTCGCGCGAGATCTTCCCCGGCGCGGCGCAGCTGGAAATCGCGGAGGCCGCCATTCTGGCCGGTTTCGGCTTCCGCGAGGAGGCCCTCTTCATCCTGGGCCGCGAAGGCGTGGGCGGGGTGACCCCCGGCATGGCGCAGATGCTTCTCGACACCGGGCGCGCCAGGGCGGGCGAAGACATGGCGCGCGCGCTGGGCGCCAAGCTCGACCGCGAGGGACGCGAGAAGGACGTGCTGAGCGCGCCGCCGGCGGAAATGAGCGTGATGCGCCTCTGGCCGACGCCGCCCACGGAGAAGCAGATGGCGGACGAAGCCGCGCGTCACGCCGCGGAGGCCGTGAGGTCGACCAGCCCGTTCGTGCGCGGCCTGTACGAGCTGCTGGCGAAGTGGTATGCCGCGGGCGGCGCGGGCGCGACCTCCGATCCGGCGCGCTGGGCCGCCGTGGGCCGGAACGACCTGGAAAGCGCCGCGGCGCTGCACCGGCTCACGGCCCTGCTCGCGACGCAAAAAGACCATGAGCGCGCGCTGGTCTCCGCCCGCGAGGCGGTGCGGCGGCTGCCGCGCTCGGCCGTGCTGCACCGCACGCTCGTGGCTCTCAGCGAGGGCGACGGGGAAACGGTGGCGCGCGCGCGGGAGGCCTGCCCCGCCGACGCCGAAATCTGGCTGGCCGCGCTGGTCGCGCGCCTGCGCGACGAAGGGCCGGGTCCCTGGGTCCTGGCCGAAATGCAGTCGGCCGCCGCGGCGAAGACCTATCCGCCGGGAACGATGGTGCGGGCCGGGCAGTTCCTGCTCCGCAACAACCTTCCGGAAGCGGCCGCCGTGGCGGCGCGCGACGCCGTGGCCCGCGGCCGCGGCTGCCTGCCGGCGCTGGCGCTGGCGGCGAATTGCGCGCTGCGGCTGGGCGACGTTTCGTGGACCATGAAGTCCGCGCTCGAAGCGGCGGAGAACGCGCGCGATCCCACGGTGTTCTACGAGCTGATCGTGCGGATAAAGGCGCGCGAAGGCGCGAAGGACGTGGACCTCATCGCCGCGCTGGAGTTCCTCAAAGAGCGCTTCCCGGAATCGACCCAATGGGCGGAACGCCTGGGATTCGCGTACTTCGGCCGGCGCGACCTGGCCCGGGCGATGACCGTGCTGGACGAGGCTTTCGAGCTGGACGCGCGCGGCATGCGCCCTTCGTCGCTTCTGCTCGCCGCCGAGGCCGCGCGGGTGCAGGGGCATTCGGAACGCGCCGTGGAGATCCTGGAAACGGCCCGCGCGCTCTACCCCGCCAGCACCAACGTGCTGAACAACCTCGTCTACACGCTGGCCGGCGTGCCCGGCGGGCTGCCCAGGGCGCGTGAAATGCTGCCGGCGCTGCTGGCGCTGGACAACCGGTCCTACGCCGCGCTGGACACGGCGGCGGTGGTGTACATGAAGAGCGGGGACCTGGATCTGGCGCGCGAGTATATGGAGAAGGCGCTGGCCGTGCTCGAGGAGGGCGCCTACGGCGACCTGGAAGTCAGGCTCAACGCGGCTGAGCTGGAAATGAGCCGGGGCAATTACGGGAAGGCGCAGGAGATCGTGGACGCCGTGCGGCGCAACGCGCGCCGTTCCGACGCGGTGGAGGCGCGCGCCCGGGACATGCATTCGCGCCTCAAGCTGCTGATGAAAGAGCGCGCCAGATCCTCGCCATGACGCGCGCCGCGCTGAATATTCCCAACGCGCTCAGCGGCCTGCGGCTGGCCGCCGTGCCGGCGCTGCTTTACCTGGGATACACGGGCCGGGCCCAGGCTTTTCTTTTCCTCTTCTGCGCGGCGCTGGCCACCGACTGCGTCGACGGCTTCCTGGCCCGCAAGCTCCACATGGTCACCAGCGCCGGCGCCCGGCTGGACAGCATCGCCGACTTCGCCATGTACGCCGGCCTGGCCGCGTGCGCCTGGCGCCTGTGGCCCGAACTGATCCGGCGCGAAGCCTTCTTCGTGGGCGTCGCGGTTGTGGGCTACGTGACCCCCGTGCTGATCGGCGTGCTCCGCTTCGGGCGCCTGACGAGCTTTCACACGTGGGCCGCGAAGGTCTCGGCGGTGCTGATGGGCGCCGGGGTGCTGCTGCTCGTGGCCACGGGCGCGGCCTGGCCCTTCCGTCTGGCCGTGCCCGTGATGATCGCGGCCGGGATCGAGGAGATCGCCATCACGCTCATCCTCCGCAAATGGCGCGCCGACGTGCCCTCCGTCAAACACGCCCTCCGCATCCGGCGGGAGCTTGAATCGGACGCGGGCACGCCGCCGGGCTCGCACGGCGTTTCCTGAAGCCGATGACGCACCACGCCGGAGACATATGCGTTTACCTGTGGCCCGAAGGGCCCGGCGCGGGATGGCGCTGCTTCCGCGCGCCGGCTGAAGTGATTGCCGCGCGCGATGCGGCGGACGTGTTGCCCGCCCTGCGGCGCGTGGAACGGGCCGCGGCCGGCGGGCTTTACGCGGCCGGCTACGTGGCCTACGAGGCCGCGCCCGGCATGGACCCCGCCTTCCGCACGCACGCGGCGTCGGAAATGCCTCTGCTGTGGTTCGGCCTGTTCGAGGCACCGTCCGCGGGCCCTCTTCCCGCCATGCGCGCCGGCGCGCCGTTCGAAACGCCGGCCTGGGAGCCCTCGATGCCGAGGGAGGACTACGCCGCGGCGATCGAACGCATCAAGCGCTACCTGTACGCCGGCGACACGTACCAGGTGAACTACTCGTTCCGCCTGCGCGCCGCCTGCCGCGGCGACCCGCGGGAGCTCTTCCGGCGCTGGGCCGCGGCGCGGCCGCCCGGCTACGCCGCGTTCCTGGACACCGGGCGCTTTGTCGTGTGCTCGGCTTCGCCCGAGCTGTTCTTCGCGCTGGACGGCGAAACGGTGGTCTCGCGGCCCATGAAAGGCACGGCCCCGCGGGGCCGGACCTGCGACGAAGACGATGCCGCCGCGGCCGCGCTGCGCGACTCGGCCAAGAACCGCGCGGAAAACGTGATGATCGTGGACATGATCCGCAACGATATCGGGAAAGTGGCCGCGCCCGGCAGCGTGCGCGTCCCGGCGCTGTTCACGGTGGAGCGGCATCCCACGGTGTGGCAGATGACCTCCACCGTGGCGGCCCGCACGACGCGGCCTTTCAGCGAGGTGATGCGGGCCCTGTTCCCGTGCGCTTCAGTCACCGGCGCGCCCAAGGTGCGCACGATGCGGATCATCCGCGAGCTCGAGACCGCCCCGCGCGGCGTGTACACGGGGGCGATCGGCTGCGTGGCCCCCGGCGGCCGCGCGGAGTTCAGCGTGGCTATCCGCACCGCCGTGGTCGACCGCGCCGCCGGGCGCGCCGAATACGGGGTCGGCGGCGGGATCGTGTGGGATTCGGAAGCCGGCGCCGAGTACGACGAGTGCCGCGTCAAAAGCGCCGTGCTCACGGAACAAACGCCCGAGTTCGAGCTGCTGGAAACGATGCTGTGGGACGGGTCCGCGGGATACTTTCTGCTCGACCTGCATCTCAGGCGCCTGGCGCGGTCGGCCGCCTATTTCGGCTTTGCGTGCGACGAGGCGCGCCTGCGAGGGACGCTTGAACGGCAGGGGCGCGCGTCGGGAGCGGCGCGCTGCCGCGTGCGCCTGCGCCTGGCGGCGGACGGCGGCGTCGCCGTGGAAGCAACGCCCCTGCCCGCGGGTGAGATGCGCGCGCCGTGGAAGGTGGCGCTGGCCCCCGCGCCCGTGGATCGGGCCGACCGCTTGCTCTACCACAAGACCACTTTCCGCGCCGTGTACGAGCGGGCGCGCGCGTCCGCCGCCGACGCGGACGACGTGCTGCTGTGGAACTCGGCCGGGGAAATCACCGAAAGCACGATCGCCAACGTGGTCGTGGAGAAGGACGGCCGGCGCATAACGCCGCCGGTGGGGTGCGGCCTGCTGCCCGGCGTATTCCGCGAATGGCTTCTCAGCCGGGGGGAGGTGCGCGAGGGCATAGTGCGGAAAGAGGATCTCAGGCCGACGGACCGGCTCTTCCTGGTGAACTCGGTGCGCGGGTGGATTCCGGCGCAGGTGGCGCGATAAGGCGCCGTCCGGCGGCCGCGACAGCCTGCGGCGGGGGGTGGGTTCGGTCTAGAAAGAGCAGTTCGGTCCCGCAATGGTGCACGCTCCGGAACCGGCCCCTTCAGACGCACCATGCTCGGCCATAATGACTTCAACAAGAACAGTTCGGCCGCGAAGCGCCTGAACTGCTCTCTGTAGGTTCACGGGTCCTGCGCCGAGGCCGGCCGCGCGCGGTGGCAGGGAGGGGGCGGGCAGACCGCGCGGGAAAACCCGCGGGCGGAACGCAAGCCGGTCAGGCGCGGGTGATCCGTGGCACGGCGCGCAGGAGGAAACCGTTGGCCGGCGCGGCGACGTTCTTGTTCCCCGCGGCCTTTACGACGGCGCCCGTGATCTGCTCGATCTCGGTGCGGCGGCCCCGGCGGACGTCCTGCAGCATGGATGAGACGTTGCCCGCCGTAAGGTTGCACACGAGCTCCGCCTCGGCGATGGGATCGTCATAGCCGAGGCGAATGCCGTGCGCGGCGGCCGTGCGGGCGGCTTCCCAGACGGCCGCGTGCATGAGCCGGCGCGCGCCGGGAAGCCGCGGCACGGCGCCGTTGGCCACGCCGAAGATCGCGCTGACGGGATTCACGCCGGCGTTGATCGCCAGCTTGCTCCACAGGACCGAGGCGGCGTCGGGCCGCGCCGCGGCCCGAATGCCGGCGGCGGCGAACAGCTCGCGGACGGCCGCGGCGCGGCCCGCGCCCGCCGGCACGGCCGGCGCCACGATTGTGGGGCCTGCGCCGTTGAGCCGGACGCGTCCCCGCCCCAGGGTTTCGGCGCCGTACGCGGTGCTTCCGCACACGATGCGGTCCGGCGGCACGCAGCGCGCAATCTGCTCCACGTTGCCCAGTCCGTTCTGGAGGGTCACGATCGTGCCGTTTTCCGTCAGCCGCGCCGCCGCGGCCCGCGCCGCCGCGGCGGTGTCGAAGGCCTTGACGAAGATTATCGCCAGAGGCGCGGGCGGGATGGCCGCGGGATCGGCGCTCGCGCGCACGGGAACCGTCCGGGTTGCGCCGTCGCTTTCAACCAGCAAACCGCGTTCCGTGATCTCGCGGGCGCGCGCGCCGTCGCGGTCGAGCAGCCGGACGTCGTGGCCCGCTTCCTTGAGCAGGGCGGCGAAGAGGCAGCCCATGGCGCCGGGGCCGACGACGACGATGTTCACGGCGGAGCCTGCCTGTTCCCTACCGGTTGCCACTCATGGACGTTGACATCCGTGCGTCGCGTCACAGCCCCGCGTGTCTGGCCGCGATGGATTCGGCCAGCGCATCCAGCGCCGCGAAGTCCGTCGCGCGCGGCAGGCCGCGGCAAAGCACGGAGTCCAGTATCTCGACCTTAAGATTCGGTATCAGCCCCGCGATCTGCTCGATGGCCTTGCTGCTCCAGCCGTACGATCCGATGACGGCCGCGAAGCGCAGCTTGGGGCGCAGGGCGTTGGCCAGGTGGGCGGCGTAAAACACGGCGGGGTGCGGCCCGACGTGCACAGTGGGCGTGCCGACGACCAGCGTGGCGGCGTCAACCAGGGCGATGGCCAGCTTGCCGAGGTCGGTGACCGCCAGGTCGAAGACGCGCACGCGCACGCCGCGGCAGGCCAGCGCGGACACCAGGTGCCGGACCATCAGCTCGGTGCTGCCGTGCATGGACACGTAAGGCAGCACGACCTCGTTCTTCACGTTCTCGGAAACCCAGTCCTTGTAGGCGTCGAGGATGAAGGCCGGCCGGTCATAGACGGGGCCGTGGCTTGGCGCGATCATGCGCACGTCGCGCGCTTCGACCTTTTCGATGTTCTTACGGATGACGGTGCGGAACGGCATCATGATTTCGGCGTAGTAGCGTTTGGCCGCTTCGTAGACGAGGGCTTCGTCGGTCACGCACAGGTCGGTGGTGGCCAGGTGCGAACCGAAGAAATCGCACGAGAACAGGATCTTGTCCTCGCGCAGATACGTGCACATGGTCTCGGGCCAGTGGACCCATGGCGTGTGGATGAACTCCAGGGTGCGGTCGCCCAGCGAGACGGTTTCGCCGTCGGCCACGGCGACAATGCGTTCTTCCGGCAGGCCGAGATGGTCGACCAGCATGCCCTTGGCCTTCGGGGTGCAGACGACCTTTGCCGCGGGATAGCGCTCCGCCACGGCGGGGAGCGATCCGGAGTGGTCCTGTTCGGCGTGGTGGGCGACCAGGTAGTCCACTTCCGCGACGTCGGCGAGCTGCCTCATCAGGGCGTCGCACTTGGCCGGGTCGGCGCTGTCGAGCAGGGCGGTCTTCTCGCTGCCGCGCACCAGGTACGCGTTGTAGCTTGTGCCGTCGGGCAGCGGGATGAGCGAATCGAACAGGCGGCGGTTCCAGTCCGCCGCCCCCATCCATGCCACGCGGTCGGTGATCTTTCGGGTGTTCATGCTTTGTCTCCGCGTGCGCCGCGTCCGGAAAAAATCTCCGTGCGCGCAACCTCTGCAAAGAATAGCCCGGGCTCCGGGGCCGCACCAGAGCAAACGATCGGTCCGACTCCACGCGAAACCCGGGTCTCAAGGTAGTGCTCGACGCAGGTTGGACTTTCCGGTATCAGGTTCCTTTTTTCCGGCGAAAGGAGGCGGCATGAAATCGGCCTTGATTGTCTGGGGCGGTTGGGACGGGCACACTCCGAGGCAATGCGCGGACATCTTCGCGCCGTGGCTGGAGTCCAGGGGATTCCGGGTTACGGTGTCCGACACTCTGGACGCCTATCTCGACCGGGAAAAGATGGCGCAATACGCGGTAGTCGTTCCGATCTGGACCATGGGCCAGATTACGGGGGACCAGAGCCGCGGCCTGCGCGACGCGGTTCGCGGCGGGGTGGGGCTCGCGGGCTGGCACGGGGGCATGTGCGATTCCTTCCGGCAGGACACCGAGTACCAGTTCATGACCGGCGGGCAGTGGGTCGTGCATCCCGGCGGCATCGTTGGTTACACGGTCAACATCACGGACGAAAAGGACCCCATCACGCGCGGGCTGAGCGATTTCCGCATGAAATCCGAACAGTACTACATGCACGTGGATCCCTCCAACGAGGTGCTGGCGACGACGACGTTCAACGGACGGCACGGCGGCGTGCCGTGGATTCGCGGCACGGTCATGCCCGTGGTGTGGAAGCGGCGCTACGGCAAGGCGCGCGTCTTCTACACCTCGCTGGGCCACGTTGCGGACGACTTCAAGGTGCCCGAAGCGCTTGAGATCGCCAGGCGCGGCATTCTCTGGGCCGCCCGCGAGCCGGTGAAGGCGGAGTACACCTCGCCCTCGTCCTCGTGACCCCTCGACCTCGGGCCGATTTCCTTTGCATTGGCCGCCCTGTGGGGCGATAGTGGCCGCGGTTGGGGCGCGAATGCGCCGCAGGGAGAACGCCGATGCCGGCCAGACATGAAGACCCGCCCGTGTCGCTGTTGCAGTGCGCCTCGCTCAAGGGGCGCGGCCTGCTGAGCCTGGACGATCTTACCGACGACGAGCTGCTGGCCTTGCTGGACCTGGCCGCCGAGCTCAAGCAGCGCAAGCGGGTCGGCATACGCGGCAACCTGCTGCACCGCAAGCACATCGCCATGATCTTCGAGAAGACTTCGACCCGCACGCGTTGCGCGGCGGCGGTGGCCGCGGCCGATGAGGGCGGGCGCACGGAATATCTCTCCGCCCGGGACATTCACCTCGGCAAGAAGGAATCCGTGGCGGACACGGCGCGCGTGCTGGGGCGCATGTTTGACGGCATCTTCTTCCGGGGCTACAGCCAGCAGCGGGTCGCGTGGCTGGCGGAGTATTCCGGGCGGCCCGTATGGAACGGCCTGACCGACGAATCGCATCCCACGCAGGCGCTGGCGGACCTGCTGACCGTGCGCGAGCGTTTCGGAGCGTTCAAAGGCGTAAAGGTGGTCTACGTGGGAGACGGCCGCAACAACGTCGCCAATTCGCTCATGGCGGGCTGCGCCAAGGTGGGCATGGACTTCGTCGACTGCACGCCGCCGTCCCTGGCCCCGCCGCGGGACCTGGTCGCGGCGGCGGAGCGCGTCGCGGCGGCCAACGGCGGCAGCGTGGCGATTTCGCACGATCCCGCGCTGGCCGTGCGCGGTGCGAACGTGGTTTACACCGACGTGTGGGCGTCCATGGGCGAAGAATCGAAAATGGAAGAGCGCATCGCGCTCTTGAAGCCCTACCGCGTCGACATGGCTTTGATGAACGCCACGGGCAACGCGGCGAACGGCGCGCTGGTGTTCCTGCACTGTCTCCCCGCGTTTCACGACCGCAACACGGATCTCACGAAGGATATCGGCGCCATGGAGGTCACCGACGACGTGTTCGAGTCGAAGATGTCGCTGGTGTTCGACCAGGCGGAGAACCGCATGCACACCATCAAGGCCCTGTTTGTCGCCGCGCTCTAGCTTTCGGGGAGGGAAGCCGCATGCCTTTGAACCGCATCGGATGGGAAGAGTTCCGGCGGCTGGACGCGAAGGCCAAGGCGGCGTATTTCGCCGAGGACGGGCGCCTGTTCCACGTGCTGCTGGCCCAGCAGTTCGACCGCGCGCGGCTCGAGGACCTGGGCGCGCTGGCCACGCGCATCCGTTTCATTGCCAAGAGCGACGAGGGCCGGCGTTTCCTGAAAGGCCTGCTGGATGCCAGGCGCGCGATGCTCTACTTCACGCAGCCCAGCACGCGGACGTTCCTGTCGTTCTGCGCGGCCTGCCAGATCCTGGGGCTGACCATCGGCGAGGTGCGCGATCCGGCGACATCGAGCGAATACAAGGGCGAGTCGCCGGAGGACTCGGTGCGGACTTTCAGCTCGTACTTCGACCTGATCGTGATGCGCTCCCAGATCGCCGGCCTGGCGGAGCGCATGGCCTGGGTGCTGTCCAACGCCGGACGTCCCATCCCGCTGATCAACGCCGGCTCGGGCCGCGACCAGCATCCCACGCAGGCCCTGCTGGACGTGTACACGCTGCAGCGCAGCTTCGAGAACCTGGGCGGCATCGACGGCAAGTGCATTGTCTTCGTGGGCGACCTGCTGCGCGGCCGCACCGTGCGCTCGCTGGCGGTGCTGCTGACGAACTACGGCGGCCTGCGTCTGCGTTTCGTGGCTCCGGAGCCGCTGCAGATCAGCCCCGACGTGTGCGAGACGCTCGCGTCGCGGGGCGTGGCCTTCGAGACGGGCGGCGACATGGAGAGCGCGATCCGTGACGCCGACGCGATCTACATGACGCGCATCCAGGACGAGTGGGACGCGCGCGAAGGCGACAGCGCGCGCATCGACATCAGCCGCTACTGTCTCGAGCACCGGCACCTGCAGATGATCAAGCCCACGGCGGTGATCATGCATCCGCTTCCCCGGCGCAAGGAGATCGCCGTGGAGATCGACGGCGATCCGCGCGCCGTCTACTGGCGCCAGATGCGCAACGGGATGTGGATTCGGGCCGCGCTGATCGCCGCGATCTTCGGGCGCGACGGGGATATCCGGGGCTATGACGGCTGAGCGACTGGTTGCGGCGGCGCGGCTGGCCGGGGTGATCGGCCTGCTGGCGGCGGCCGTTGCGTCGCGCGCCGAGCCCGCTTCATCCCGGCCCTTTGACGCGGGATGCCTGGCCAGCCGCGACACCGACGCGCGCGGCAACGCGCGGCTGCGCGTCCTGGGTCCGTTCTTCGAGCGCCGGACCGCGCCGGACGGCGCGTCCTTCCTGGCCGTGCGCCCCTTCTACAGCGAGGAGCGCGATGCCGCCGGCGAACGCGTGCAGCGCCAGTTCCTGTGGCCGGTGTGCGAGGTGCGCGATCTGCGCGGGGAGCGCAGCTGGCATTGTCTGACGGCCTTCGGCAACGATTACGACACCGCGACGCGCGGTTCGCGCTTCAGAGTCGTGGTCATTCCTTTTCTTGCGGCCGGACGCGACCGCAACGGCGAGGAGTACTTCGGCGTATTCCCCCTCGCGGGCAGGTTCAACGAATTCCTGAGTTTCGACAGCTTTGTTTTTGTCCTTTTTCCGCTGTATATGCGGGCGCAGGTGAACGACGTGGTCACGCGCGGCGTGCTCTGGCCGGTATTCGAGGACACGCGGGGCCAAGGCGTGCGGCGTTTCCGCGTCTTTCCATTCTACGGCCGCGCCGTGAACGAGGGCCGGCAGGAGGCCGCGTTCGTGATGTGGCCCGTCTGGACCCACGCCCGGTTCCGCTACCGGGGCGGCGAAGGCTTCGGCTACGCGGTCTTTCCGCTCTTCGGCTACGCGCGGGTGAAGGACGGCCGCACCTGGATGGCGCTGCCGCCCCTGTTCCGTTACACCGTCAGCGACGACGTCCGGCTGCTGCATTGTCCCTGGCCCTTCGTGCGGTACCGGTCCGACGACCCCCGCACGCTTTATCTCTGGCCGCTGTGGGGCCGGCGCAGCCAGGCGGGCATGGACCGCGCGTGCGTGCTCTGGCCGGTCTGTTTCATTGACCGGCACGAGCGGCCGGAATACGTTGTGCGCCGCTTCCTGCTGAACCCCCTGATCCACGCCGAGACGCGGCGCGGCAAGGCGGCGGGCGCGGAACAGGCCGACCCGTACCTGAAGTACTTCCGGCTGTGGCCGCTTTTCTCCTACCGGCGCGAGCACGACGCGGCGGCGGTCCGCGCGCTGGAGCTGTGGCCGACCAAGGACATGCGGGCCGTGGACAAGAACCTGGCTCCGTTCTGGACCGTGGCGACGTGGGAACGCGAGGGCGCGGCCCGCGCGCACGAGCTGCTGTGGGGCCTGTACCGCTACCGCAACGACGGCGCGGGCGGCCGCGCGTGGTCGCTCTTTCCGCTGCTGAACGTCGCGCGGGAAACGGACGGGGACGGCGCGCGCGCCTGCGAACTGCTGCGCGGGCTGCTGGGCTACCGGCGTGAAGGTTTGCGTAAGGAGCTGCGGCTGCTATACTTCGCGAGGGTTCATTGCGATGATCACTAGGGAGCCCGAGTATTTTCCGCCCTCCCTGAACATGCTGGGCCGCATCGGGCGCCGCGCCCTGTTCGGGTGCCGCGCCGCCGGCCGCGCGGGCGTGCTGCTGGCGCGCGCCGTAGCCTGCCTGCGCTACGCGTTCAGCGCACGCAGCCGCCACGAGATCGTCATGCAGATGTACGTCTCCGGCGTGCGCAGTCTCGGGGTGATCACGGTGGTGGCCGTGTTCACGGGCATGATTCTCTCGCTGCAGACCGGGCTGCAGCTGAGGCGCTTTCACCAGGAAGTCAACATTGGCGCCGCGGTGATGGTGTCCATGCTGCGGGAGATGGGTCCTTTCATGACGGCGCTGATCCTGGCGGCCTGCGTGGGCTCGGCCATGGCCGCGCGGCTGGCCACGATGACGGTCTCGGAAGAGATCGAGGCGCTGGAGCTGATGTCCATAGACCCGGTGCGCTTCCTGGTGATGCCGCGCCTGGCGGCCATGGCCGTCATGACCCCCGTGCTGACGTTCTACGCTTCGATCATGGGTGTGCTCGGCGGCGGACTGGTGGGCGTCACGCAGCTCGACGTGGCCTGGAGCGCCTATTTCTACAACGCCACGCGCTACGCGGCGGTGAAAGACCTCTACGTGGGCCTGTTGAAGGCGCTGCTTTTCGGGATCATCATCACGATCGTGTCCTGCCACGCGGGGTTCGGGGCCACGCAGGGCGCGCAGGGCGTCGGCTACGCCACGCGGCGCGCGGTCATCACCGCGTTCCTGCTGATCCTCGTGGCGGGCTACATCGTGACGCGGCTGCTGTACGAGTAGGCACATGCGCGCGCTGATCGAATTCGACAATGTGACCAAGGTGCTGGCCGGGCAGGCGGTGCTGGACGGCGTGAGCTTCCGCGTCCGGCGCGGGGAGGTCTTCGTGATCGTGGGCCCCTCGGGCGCCGGCAAGAGCGTGACGCTCAAGCACATGGTGCGGCTGATGACGCCCGACGCGGGGCGGGTGCTGGTGGACGGCGAAGACATCACGGAGCTCCCGGAAGCGGGGCTGCGCCGGGTCCGCGAACGGTTCGGATACCTTTTCCAGAGCGGCGCGCTCCTGGCCTGGCTGAACGTGGCCGAGAACGTGGCCCTGCCGCTCAGGGAGAAGACGCGGGAGGACGAAGCGGAGATCGAGCGCCGCGTCGCGGAAGCGCTCCGGCTCGTGGACCTCGAAGAGCACGGCGGGAAGCTGCCCGCGGAGATATCGGGAGGCATGCGCAAGCGGGCCGGACTGGCGCGGGCCATCATCCGCAACCCGGAGATCGTCCTTTACGACGAACCCACCTCCGGGCTGGATCCGGTCTCGTCGCGGACCATTGACCGCCTGATCGCGCGGGCGGGGCGGGATCTCGGGGTCACCAGCGTGGTGGTCACGCACGACCTGCATAGCGCGCTTTCCATCGGGACCATGGTCGCCATGCTCTACGGCGGGACGATCGTGGAAATGGCTTCGCCCCGGGAGTTCATGCAGTCCGAAAACGAAGAAGTGCAGGCCTTTCTGCGGTCCCAGTTCATCACCGCGGAGGGCGTGTGGGAAAGGAACGCGCGATGAGGAGAGACTGGATTGTCCGGGAGCTGACCACGGAAATCGTGGTGGGCGTGGTGATGGTCATGGTCCTGTTCGGGCTGGGCTATTTCACGATCATCCTGTCCCGCGAGACCTGGTTCGGCGAGAAGCACGAGCTGGAGGTGGTCTTCAGCCATACCATGGGCCTGCGCGACGGCGACAGCGTGGTCGTGCGCGGCATGGAAGTGGGGCGCGTGCGCGGCCTGCGGTTGAGGCCCGACGGCGTTCACGCCCATCTGCTGCTCCAGTACCCGCTGCACATCCGGGAGGACTACAGCGCGGCCGTGGTGGCGTCCTCGGTTCTCGGCGGGCGCTACCTGGAGATATACGAGGGTTCGCCCGAACGGCCCCTCCTGCCGCCGGACACGGTGCTGCGGGGCGAGAAACCTTACGACCTGGTCGCCGACGCCGCCGAGCTGGTGGGCGCCATAAAGAAGGGCATTATCGAGGAGGGGGTTCTGGACAGCCTCAAGGAAGCGGTCGACCTTTTTCACGACACGGCGCGGCGCGTCGGCGAAGGGAAAGGAACCCTCGGGCGCATCCTCTCGGAAGACGAGGAGGTCTACGAGGAGATGACCGCCATGGTCCGTTCCCTGAGGGTGCTCACCGAGCGGCTCGAGAAGGGCGAAGGCGTCGTGGGGCAGCTTCTGGCGGAGAAGAGTCCCGTATACGGCGACCTGGCGGCGGCCGCGGCCTCGCTGCGCCGCACGGCCGAGCAGATCGAGAAATCCGAAGGCGTCGTGGGACGTCTCATCCGCGACGACGGCCTCTACCGGGAGCTGGAGCAGGCGATCCGCGAGCTGCGCGCCTGGATCGACGATTCGCGCGAGACCTCGCCGGTGGTGTCCTTCACCAGCATTCTCTTCGGAGCTTTCTGACGGCCGCCTTCATTTTCCGGCTCTCCGCGTGCGCGTGCGCCGGGTGCGGCTCCGCGGCGGCGACAACCTTCCGCGGGGCGTGGAGAAGCCGCGGGACGGGGCGGCGCGGCCGTGCCGGTCAGGAGCGGTAGTTCGGCGCCTCCTTCATGATCTTGACGTCGTGGGGATGCGCTTCGGCCAGCCCGGCCAGCGAGACCCTCACGAAGCGGGCGCGCCGGCGCAGGTCGCGCGCCGAGCGGCATCCGCAGTAACCCAGCGCCGAGCGCAGGCCTCCGCAGAACTGGGTCATGACTTTGCGCACGTCCCCGGCGTAGGGCACGATGCCCTCGATGCCCTGGGGCACGAGACGCTCCTCGTCCTCCACGCCGGCCTGGCCGTAGCGTTCCCGGCTGCCGATGCCCTCGCGCATGGCCGCCAGGCTGCCCATGCCGCGGTAGACCACGTACTGGCGGCCCTGATGAATGATCTTCTCGCCGGGGCTTTCCTCGGTGCCGGCCAGCACCGAGCCGAGCATGACGCTCTCGGCTCCCGCCGCCAGCGCCTTGGGCACGTCGCCTGAATGCCGCACCCCGCCGTCGGCGATGACCGGCACGCTGTCCTCCAGCGCGGACACGGCGTTGTAGATGGCCGTGATCTGGGGAATACCCACGCCGCAGACCACGCGCGTGGTGCAGATCGAGCCGGGTCCGATGCCCACCTTGACGGCGTGCGCCCCGGCGTCGCGCAGGGCCAGCGCGCCCTCGGCGGTGCCCACGTTGCCGGCGATCACGTCGATGTCGGGATAGTGCGCGCACACCCAGCGCACCATCTCGATGACGCCCCTGGTGTGCCCGTGCGCGCTGTCCACCACGACGGCGTCCACGTCCTCCGCCGCCAGCGCTTCGACGCGGCGGTAGTCGGCCGGGCTGATGGCCGCCGCCACGCGCAGCCGGTACTTGGCGTCGCGGTTGTACAGCGGCTGCACGTTCTCCACCAGCGTGCGGACGTCGGTGAAGCTGTAGAGACCCATCAGCTTGCCCTTCTGGACCAGCGGCAGCTTGCCGATGCGGTGCTTCATCATGAGCTCGCAGGCCTGCTGCAGCGAGGTGTCGGGCGGTGCGGTGATGACCTCCCTGGTCATGATGTCCGCCAGCTTGGCCGTGCGGTCGCGGGCGAACTTCATGTCCGTGGCGGTCAGGATCCCGGCCAGGTTGTCGTGCTCATCCAGGATCGGGAAGCCGTTGAACTTGTAGTCCTTCTCGCGCTTGCGGCGGTTGATGTCCTCGAGCGTCTGGTCGGTGCGGAAGACGATCGGATCGCGGATCAGCCCGTGCAGGTGGTGCTTCACGATTGCCGCCTGTCGGGCCTGCTCCTCGACGGTCAGGTTCTTGTGAATGACGCCGATGCCGCCCAAGAGGGCCATGACCACGGCCATGGGCGCCTCGGTGACCGTGTCCATCGCGGCGCTGATCATGGGCATGTTGAGCGGGATGCGCGAGGTCAGCCGGCTGGCGATGTCCGTCTGGTCGGGCAGAAAATCGGCGTACTGCGTGACCAGTGAAACGTCGTCGAAGGTGAGGCCCTCGTGGACGAAACCGGCCATGAAGGCGCCGACGCTCTCGTTGATGCTCATCGCTGTTCTCCGCTGCGGGCCGTCGATGCCCCAACGCACGCCGTGCCCGTTGCCCGCAGACTCATACGCGCCCCGCGGCCCGCGGTCAAGCATCAAAAGCGCTCAGCATCAAGGGCAAATCCCGCGTTCACGAAGTCGAGATCCATGCCCAACCAAGCGCCGGCAATACGTGACCGCTTCTTCCTCGTCTTTGCAGCATAACGTCGTCATAGAGAGCAGTTCAGCCGCTTCGCGGCCGAACTGTTCTTGTTGAACTGAAGGTTCGCGGCCAGATCGAACGCTTGAAGCGTACGTCCGAGGCTTGGAGCGATGCGGGCGAAGGCTGGCAGGGCACGGAAGTGCAGTTGAAGCAGTTGAGCCCAGAGGCGATCTGGGCCGTCATTCTGTCGGTGGCTTTCCAGGCTGACGTCTTTCAAAATGCCGGCGGCGGCCGCGGCTTCCCGCACGATGCGCTCCGCGCTGCGCTCGGTCAGATGCCGCCCTTCCGAGGACCCCGGAAACATATGCGCCTCCGGCGAACAGGTCCGCCCGCCCAGCTCCATCACTTTCCGCACGGCCCGCGGCAGTCAACGGCGCGGCCCGCCCGGCAACGGTTGGCTCCGGGACCGCGCGCGGAGCTGGCCGCAGGCGGCGTCGAGGGAGGCGCCGCGCGAAATGCGCAGGGTGGCGTTGATGCCGGCGCGGGAGAGGGTCTCCGTGAAGAGGCGGGCGGCGGCCGCGTCGGAGGCGGCGTACCCGAACTCCGCCACGGGGCTGAGCGGGATCAGGTTCACGCGGCAGGCCAGGCCCTTCAACAGGGCGGCCAGGGCGCGGGCGTGCTCCCGCGCGTCGTTGCAGCCGCGGATGAGCGTGTATTCGAAGGTGACGATGCGGCCGGTGCGCGCCGTGTAGTCGCGGCAGGCTTCCAGCAGGACGGCCAGCGGGTAGCGCCGGTTCACCGGCATCAGCTCCGCGCGCAGCGCGTCGGTCGGGGCGTGCAGCGAGACCGACAGCTCAACCTGCAGCCCTTCGCCGGCCAGGCGCGCGATGCCCGGAACCAGCCCGCAGGTGCTGATGGTGATGCGGCGGGCGCCGACGGCCAGGCCGTCGGCGTCGTTCAGGATGCGCACGGCCCGGAGCACCGCGTCGTAGTTGTCCAGCGGTTCGCCCACGCCCATGAACACCACGTGCGTGGGCGCCGCTTCGAGAAGGCGCGCGGCCAGCAGCGCCTGGCCGACCATTTCCCCCGCTTCGAGGTTGCGGCGGAAACCCGCCTGGCCGCTGGCGCAGAAGGCGCACCTGAACCGGCAGCCCACCTGCGAGGATACGCACACCGTGCGCCGCCGCGCGGCCGGAATCAGCACTTCCTCGACCTGCTCGCCGTCGGCCAGTCCGGCCAGGATCTTGCGCGTATGTCCGGGCCGGCCCTCCACGCGCAGCGCTTCGGCCGGCCGCAGCAGGCAGCGCCCGGACAGCGCGGCGCGCAGCGCGGGAGGCAGATTGGTCATGGCGTCCCATTCGGACACCCGTTTGCGATAGAGCCAGTCCCAGACCTGTCGCGCGCGATACGGCTGGGCGCCGGCTTCGCGGCATACGCGCGCGAGCTCGTCGCGGGTCAGGCCGTGGATCAGCAGCGGGGCAGGCGGCTTCGCGGCCGGGGAATCCACGGCTGAAGCGAGGGATGACGGACTCGGGTTCAGAGCGTCTTGGCCGTGACCGGGAAAGACAGTTCCAGAATCCTGTACTCGGAGAACTGCAGGAGGAGCAGCGCGGCGAAAAGCAGGATCGCCACGATCGCCACGATCGCCGCCCAGGTGTACGACGATCCGGCAGCCTGCCCCGCCGCGCCCACGGGCGCCGTCACGGAGACCATGGTCTGCGCAGGGGCGCTCTCCCTGGGAGCCTCCGCCGGCATGGGCGCGCGGAAGGAGACTTTCTTCCTGGTTATCTGGGTCTTTGCCATTACAGCCGCAGACCTTACCACCTTGCCGGGCGGACACAAGCAGAAAGACGAGCTATCTCAACACGGTCACGCGGGCGCGCAGGGCGGGGGCGGGGGTGAACAGGCGGGACATGCCCGGGGTCAGCAGAATGCGCAAGGGGCGCTCGTCGGGAATCCAGAGGGCCTCGCAACCCTCCAGCCGCTCCAGGGCGGCCAGGCCCTTGCCGGGCCCGAGAACGAACAGGGCCGTGGACATGGCGTCCGCTTCCGCGGCGGTACGGGCCGTGACGGTCACGCCCGCCATGCCTTTGACGGGGCGCCCCGTGCGCGGGTCCATGATGTGTCCGAAACGCTCGCCGTTGACGGTCACGAAGCGCTCGTAGTCGCCGGAGGTGGACACCGCCATGCCGTCGGCGAGGCCGATTCGGCCGACGACCTCGTCGCGATTGAAGGGGTTGCGCACACCGATGCGCCACGGCCGCGCCGACGACGGCGCGCCGATGCAGCGCATGTTGCCGCCGAGATCCACGATGACGCGCGCGGCGCCCGTTTCGCGCAGGGCCGCGTAGCAGACGTCCACGGCGTAGCCCTTCGCGAGGCCGCCCAGATCCAGCGCCATGCCGGGCGCGTCGAGCCGCGCCGTCGGCGGGCCGGTTGCGCCGGGCGGCGGAAGGTCCGCGTGCATGCGGCGGAAGCCGACGCCGGCAAGCGCGGCCGCGACGGCGGCTTCGTCGGGCACCCGATCGGGCTTTGCGCCGCCGCTGAAACCCCAGAGTTTCATGACGGGGGTCACGGTCGGATCAAACGCCCCTCCGCTGACCTCGCCGTAATGCCGCGCGAGGAGCAGCAGCCGGGCGGCGTCGGCGCTCACGGGGATCGCGGGGCCGCCGGCCGCGCGGGAGAGGCGTGAGACGTCGCTGTCCGCGACGTAGACGCTCAGCGCCGCTTCGAGCCGCGACAGGCGCAACTTCGCCCCGGCGGCGAATTCGTCGCTTCGCGCGCGGTCGCTTCCCGCGGCGGTAATGCTTGCCAGCGTGCCCATGGCCGGCCAGGCGACGCGCCGGCGTTCGGACGGGCCGCGGCAGCCGGCCGCGAGGAGAACAAGCGCGCCGAAGAGCATGCGCCGGGCATTCGCGCGGAGCATCCGGCGTCCGTTTTCGGAAAGCCCTTGCCGGCGCCCGCGGGCGCGGGCCGCCCCTGACGGAAGGGGCGCTTGAACACGTGGTCCCGGGATCATGGTGCGGGCTCTTCCGGGGTGGGATTGCCCGCGGCCGGCGGCGGCGGGACGCCATCTTCCCGCGGCGGCGGGCTCTGCGCCGGGGCGAGTTCCCGACGGGCGCGGTCGTCCGCCAGTTGCTGAAGCTCCTCGTACGTGGGCAGGCGCAGGCGCGCGCGGCGCTCGGGCGGCATGCCGGCCAGGTAGGCGTTCCACTTTTCCCCGGCCCGGCGCAGCTCATCGGCCGCTTCATCCGCCCGTCCCCCGGCCTGCAGCAGGCGCGCGCGATAGCACCAGCCTTGGGCCACGGCCGACACCAGCGGCGCGGGACCGTCCATTGCGGAAGCCGAGGCAAGCAGCGTCTCAACGCAGCGCTCGTAGCCTCCGGCCGTCGCGTCCGACGGATAAAGCTCCCGCAGGCGCGCGAAAGCCGCGCGCGCCTGCCCGTCGCGGCCGAACAGGTGCAGCAGCAGCACCGCTTCGTTCAGAAAGCCCCGGCAGGCGGCGTCGATCGTTTCGCCGTGCCTTTCCCGGGCCTCATCCAGCGCCCCCATGATTCGGGGGAAGAGGTCCAGCTCGGGGCCCGTCAGGTAGACGTCGCGTTCCGGCGCGAAAAGCAGGCGCCCCTGGAGAAACAGGGCCGCCAGCGACTGGTAGATCATGCGCTCGCACATCAGGCCGTCCGCATGCCCGGCATGGCGCAGTCCGCGCGCGGCCCAGTAGACCGCGTGCGTTTCGGGCAGGCGCCAGTCGAGCGGGCCGTACCGCGCGTCAACCGCGCGCATGATCCCGGGCGCGAGTTGCAGCGCGCGCATGGCCCGCAGCCTGTCGGGATTGGACGACAGGGCATCGAAATCCGGTCGCGCGCCGGCGAACAGCGCGTCCATCTCGCGCGCCAGGCGCATCCGGTAGAACCGGTTGTCGCGATCGTTGACCGTGCCGATCTTGTTCTGGAAGAGCCAGCCGAGCTCGCGGTAGAGCAGGGGATCGCCCGGGTTGTAGCGCAGCCCGTCCCGCCGCAGCAGATCGATGCCGTTCTGCACCCACCGCCAGCGGTCCTCGGGGTCGGGCATCATGACGCTGGCGTTGTAGGCCATGTTCCAGGCGTGGAAGGCCCAGACCTCGGTATGGCGCGGCTCGAGGGCGGTGATCCATTCCGCGAGCTGCACGAGTTCGAAGTAGCGGCCCTGGTCCTGGAGGCGGGACGCGCGAAGCCACAGGATATCCGCCAGCACGCCGCGGAACCCGCCCAGGACGATGGTCGTGAACACGACCGGCGGGGGTGCGCTGTCGAGCGGCTCGCCGCCCGCCGGCGCGCTTGCCGACCGTTCCGACACCAGACGCGCGCCCAGGCCGCCGGCCAGCGCGAAAGCCGCGACGGTGACGCCGAGCAGCACGGCGGAGGCGCGTCTGTTCATTGCTCTATCTCATCCCTCCGGTCACGCGGGCAGCGCGACTTCGCGCCGGCGCAGCACGCCGATCGAAAGCAAAGCCAGCAGCGCGGGATAGCCCACGCCGAGCACGCCGGCGGCGCCGCCCAGGAAGCCCCAGGACACGAGGACGCCGTCGGCGAAGCGGCCGAGGGGCGCGAAGCGCGTGGCCGGCGCCACAAGAACATCCAGCGCCGGTATGACGCGCTCCCCGGCCCGCAGCCAGGCCGACTGCCCGTCCGTCGCCTGTGCGTGGCCGTGGCGATGAACGTGTCCGGCCTCGGGTTCCGCGGCGGCGGCCGCGAAGTAGCGGATCATCAGCGCGGCGGCGATGGCGGCGGCGGCGGCGAACGTGGCCACGGGGAACGACAGCGCGCTGCTTGCCGCGAGGCCCACGGCCGCGACGAGCGCCATGACGCACAGCAGCACAAGCACGGTCCGCGCGCAGTTGCCGCCGAAAGACCCGCCGGGCGCGAGGATCCGGACCGGCTCTTCCGGATCGAACACGACCGCCGCGGACGTTTCCGCGTCGCCGTTGCGGAATTCGATTCGCAAAGCGCGTCCTTCGCCGGCGGCCCGGGCCAGGGCTCCGGCGGGGAACGTCAGATCGTGCGTGCCCGCCCGCATGATCCTGGCGGCCTCCTCCGCCAGCGCGGGGTTCTCGGCCGTGCCGATGCGCCAGACGCCGGCGGCCGCGAAGCGGCCCGGTCCGGTCGACACCAGGCGGTAGCGCAGCGTGAGCGGCGTGCCGGCGGCGGGAACGCGGACCCGCCGCGACGCGGGAAGGTCCCAGACGCGCGCGGTTCCGGGCGGCACGACCGTGAACCGGGCGAGCGCCTGCTTGCGCAGCTCCGCGCGCGTCTCGCGCGCCGGCACGTTCGGGGGCAGGGCGCGGCGCGCGGCCAGGCTGCGGTACGCGGCGTCGACGGTTTCTTCGACGGGATCGGCCGCGGGGCGCCACGCGCGGCGGGCGGCGAGCACCTCCTGCCGCAGGCCCTGTCGGGCGGCGGGCGGCAGCGCCGCCGCGTAGCGCGCCGCCTGCGCGTAAACCGCCAGTCCGGCCGCGCCCAGGAAAAGCGCGTCCATGCAAAGGATGCCCAGCCACTTGCCCAGCCAGATTTCGGCGGGGCGCACCGGCTTCGACACCAGCAGCTGGATATGCTTGCGCTCGACCTCTTCGGCGATGGCGCCGCAGGCGGTCCACAGCGTGACAACGCCGAGGACCAGCGCGGCAAGGCCCAGCGTATAGTGCAGGATCACCCGCGCGCCGCCTGCGGGCGTGCCGTCGCCTTTGAGCGTCGCGGGCAGTCCCGCGACGACGGCCAGCAGCACCAGGGCCAGCGTCAGCACCAGGCGGGAGCGCACCGCGGAGCGGAAGGTCAGGCGCGCCATGCCCCCCACGCGGATCAGGAACCCGCCGGGCCCGGCAACTCCGCATTCCGTCTGCATCGTTCGCGTTCCCCCTTGGCGCTCCGTTGCGCTGTTCCCGGCGGCGCGGGGCGCCGCGGCGGGTCAATTTCCCCGGCCGGCTTCGCGGCCGTCCAGGTAGCGGGCCGTGCCGTCGGCGCGTCCGACTCCGGACGGCGCTTGCGACGAACGGTGCGCTTCTTCCACGACCTGCAGGAAGAAGTGTTCCAGATCCATGGTGGGGTGCTCGACCTCCGGCGCGCGGCCGGTGCTTTCCCGGAGCATGCCGATCACCGCGCGCAGGGTTTCGGCCGGCACCGCCGGCACGGTGATGCGCGTCAGGTCCTTCTTCTCGAGCAGATCCGTCACGCCGCCCTGGGCGCGGATGCGGCCGTTGTAAAGGATCACGATGCGGTCGCACACGTCTTCCACGTCGGCCAGCAGATGCGACGACAGCACGATCGTTTTGCCGCGGCGGGCCAGGGCCAGCATCAGGTCTTTGATCTGCCGGCAGCCGATGGGATCGAGGCCGGCGGTGGGTTCGTCGAGCACCACCAGCTCGGGGTCGTTGATCAGGGCCTGGGCCAGGCCGATGCGGCGGCTCATGCCCTTGGAGAACTCGCCCACGGGCCGTTCCGCGGCGTGCGCGAGGCCGACCATGCGCAGCAGCTGGCCGGCGCGTTCCCGGCGCGGCGCGGCCGGGAGGGCGAAGAGCCGTCCGTAGAAGTCCAGCGTCTCGCGGGGGGTGAGGTAGCCGTAGAGGGCGGACTCTTCGGGCAGGTAGCCGATGCGGCGCTTGGTGGCGATGTCGTGCGGCGGGCGCCCGAAGACACGGACTTCGCCGCCGCTGGGGAACAGCAGGCCCAGCATGATCTTGAGGGTCGTGGTCTTGCCCGAGCCGTTGGGGCCGAGGAGCCCGAAGATCTCGCCCGGACGCACTTCCAGGTCCAGCCCGTCAACGGCGCGCACCTTCGGGCGCCGCCAGAAATCGCGGAAGATCTTGGTCAACCCGCGGATTTCCACCACGGCCGGCGCCGCGGACTCAACGGCGGATGGCGCGGACATGGGTCCCTTCCTCCATCACTTCATCTCCACGTGCGCGAACGACAGCGCGCCCAGGCCGAGGAACGCCGTGACGCAGGCGGCCGCGTAGAGGCCGGCCTGCGCGACGTAGCTCCACGCGATCGCGCCGCCGCCCGTCAGGGCGTCGCACAGCCAGAAGTTCTGCCAGTTGGGTATGAGCCGGTACAGGAAGAGCGCCGCGGGCGACGCCGCGGCGCGCCGTCCCAGGAAATGGTCGGAGACCAGGCCGGCCAGAAAGAGCCCGGCGACCACGGTCAGGGTCGGGACGGTCGGCAGGCGGGTCGCGACGGCCATGGCCGCCGCGGCCAGCACCAGCAGGGCCATGGCGATGAGGGCCGCGGCCGGCAGAATGCGCCAGTCCACGCGGAAGTCCAGCGGCGCGGGCCGCCCCAGGCGGTCGAAGAAGCCGCAGATGAAGAACGCGGCCGGCACGGCGCACAGCAGCAGCAGGAAGGCCGTGGATTCGAAGGGGCGTCTCAGGGCCCAGTTGATCGCGCCGGCGGCGGCGGCGGCGGCGAACGGCGCCGCCGCCAGGAGCCAGCCGGCGCGCCAGTCGGTCACGTAGCCCCAGCCTTCGGGGCCCGTGTGGAGCTTCTCGGCCACCCGTTCGCTCAGCAGCGTGGCGAGCGTCGCGCAGGCGGAAAAGGCCAGCACGACCGCGGCCACGCCGGCGAACTTGGACGCGAAGAAGAGGGTCCGGCCCACGGGTTTGCTCAGGACCGTGGCGGTGGTGCCGCAGCGTATCTCCCGCGCGACGCAGGCGCAGGCCGCATGGCCGGCCACGAACATGCCGAACACGAAGTGAAAGGCCAGGCCGCTGTCGCGCGCGAGTTTGCCTTCCTCGCCGAACACGTGCATGACCAGCATGGGAGCCAGGGCCGTCAGCAGCACGCACGTGCCCGTGAGGAGCAGGCAGATGGGCTGCCGCAGGGCTTCCAGCGCCGTCAGCCCCGCCAGCACGAGCACCTGTCTGATTCGGAGCATTACCGATCGCGGCGGTGCCGCCGGTCGCGCGACCGGGGCGGACGCTCGCGCCGCTCATAAGGCGCGTCCGGCGCGCCGGCGTCCGGCGCGGGCGCGCCCTCGGGCGCGCCGCCTTCCGCGTCGCGCAGCAGGGCCCGGCGGCTGAGCCGCACCTTGCCGCGCTCGTCCACGCCCAGGCACTTGACGGTCATGCGGTCGCCGATGCGGCAGATATCCTCGACCCGGCCGACGCGGTAGTCGGCCAGCTCGCTGATATGGACCAGGCCGTCCTTGCCCGGCAGAATCTGCACGAAGGCGCCGAACTCCTTGATCCCCGTGACCACGCCCTCGTAGACCATGCCCACTTCCGGTTCCGCCGTGACCATTTCCACTTCCCTGACGGCGAGGTCCATGGAGTCCTTGCTGGTGGCGAAGATGCTCACGGTGCCGTCGTCTTCGATATCGATCTGCGCCCCGGACAGGTCCGTGATGCGGCGGATGTTCTTGCCGCCCGGGCCGATCAGCTCGCCGATCTTCTCGGGGTCGATGCGGAGCTGGCGGATGCGCGGCGCGTGCTGGGCCAGGTCGGCGCGCGGCGCCGCGATCACCGTCGACATGAAGTCGAGCAGCGCGCGGCGCGCGCGGCGCGCCTGGCCGAAAGCGCCCTCGACCAGTTCCCACTTCAAACCGGGGATCTTCAGGTCAACCTGGAAACCGGTGATGCCGTCGCTCGTTCCGGCGACCTTGAAGTCCATGTCGCCGCAGTGATCCTCGGCGCCGATGATGTCGGTCACGAGCACGTCCCTGCCCGGACCGGTGAACAGGCCGATCGAGATGCCGGCCACGCCCCTGGTCACGGGGATGCCCGCGTCCATGAGGGCCAGGCTGCCCACGCACACGCTGGCCATGGAGGAGGATCCGTTCGACCCCATGATATCGGACACCAGGCGCACGGTGTAGGGATAGTCCGGCGGCAGGATCGGCTGCAGCGACCGTTCCGCGAGGGCGCCGTGGCCGATCTCGCGGCGCCCGGTCGAACCCAGGCGGCCGACTTCGCCGACGCTGTAAGGCGGGAAGTTGTAGTGCAGCATGAACTGCTTCTCTTCCGGGCCGCCCGTGACGGCGTCCAGGCCCTGCGTATCGGACTTCGTTCCGAGCGTGACCGTGCCCACGGCCTGCGTTTCGCCGCGGCTGAACAGGGCGGAGCCGTGGGCCCGCGGGAGGATGCCCGCCAGGCCGTGCAGAGGCCTGATCTCTTCAAAGCCGCGGCCGCCGACGCGGTGGTTGCGATCGAGGACGGCGGCGCGCACGGTTTCGATTTCCAGCTCGTCGAAAACGGCGCGGAACTGCTCCGCGGTCATCTCGGGGAAGCGCTCGGCCATCCTGGACCGCAGCCCGGCCTTGATGGCGCTGATGCGGTCCTCGCGCTCGATCTTGCCGTCGATGTCGAGCGCGGCGGCGAAGTCCGCGCCCGCGAATTCCCGGGCGGCGTCCAGCGCGGCGGTATCCGGCTGCTCCGGCGGCACGACCTTGTCCGGCAGTCCGAGCTTCCGGCGCAACTCGAGTTGCGCGTCGATGAGCTTGACGCATTCGGGATGCGCCCGCCGCATGGCGGCGACCACGACGTCTTCGGGCACTTCCTTGGCGCCGCCCTCGATCATGAGGGGCAGGTCGCGCGTGGAGGCGTAGACCATGTCCAGGTCGGCCACGTCGCGCTCGTCGTGCGTCGGGTTGATGATGAACTCGCCTCCGATCCGGCACACGCGCACGGCGGCGATGGGTCCCAGGAAGGGTATCGCGGAGATCGTCAGCGAGGCGCTGGCCGCGGTGACGCTCAGCACGTCGGGATCGTTCTTGCCGTCCGCCGACAGCACCATGTTGTTGATCTGCACGTCGTTGCGGTACGATTTCGGAAAGAGCGGGCGGATCGGCCGGTCGGTCATGCGGGCGGCCAGGACTTCCTTTTCGGCGGGACGCGACTCGCGTTTGAAGAATCCGCCGGGGAATCTTCCCGCGGCGTAGAATTTCTCCCGGTATTCCACCTGCATGGGGAAGTAGTCGATGCCTTCGCGCGGCTCGGCGGCGCATGTCACCGCGGAGAACAGCAGCGTGTCCTCGATCCGGATGGTGGTGGCGCCCGCCGCCTGCCGGGCCAGAAGGCCCGCCGACAGCGTGATGTCCTTGCCGCCTACGTTGACTGTTACGGTTTGTTCCTGGTTCATGGCTCCTCTTCTGTGTTTGCCGGAGAGAGGCGACGTGGCGCTTGAGTGGCGGGCCGTAGCGGGATGCCCGCAGCCGGCGGGCATGGGGTTCGACGCAGACTAGCGCCGGATGCTCAGTTCTTTGATGAGGCGCTGGTAGCGCTCCCCGTCCTTCTGCTTCAGGTAGTCCAGCAGACGGCGCCGGGCGCTGACCATCTTGATCAGTCCGTAGCGCGAGCTGTGGTCCTTCTTGTGCTTCTTGAGGTGCTCGGTGAGCATCTCAATGCGCTTGGAGAGAAGAGCCACCTGCACGTCGGAGGATCCGGTATCGGTCTCGTGCCGCCGGAATTTCTCCTGGACCGTCGTCTTGTCCACCTGGCTCATACCCTCGCGAGGTCCCCTTCCTTTTCTCTTGCCTTGGTCCTTTCGTCCGTTTGTTGGCGCGGACTATAGAGCTTCGGCGGCGGGGCTGTAAAGCGATTCTTTGTCTTTCTTGCGGGCCAGAGTGCGTCGCGCGGCCGCGGCGTCGCGGGCGATGGCGGCGCGCAAGTCGGCCGCGGAGGAGAAGCGGGCCTCGTCGCGCAGCCGCCTGACGAACCAGACCTCGATGTCTGCGCCGTACAGGTCGCCCTTGAAATCCAGCAGGTGCAGTTCGATGCGCGGGGCGGAGGCGAGCCCGACGGTGGGCGCCAGGCCCAGGTTCAGCACGCCCGCGCGCAGCGGCTCCGCGCGGCGCCGTCCGCGCCCGGGAGGGCGCTGGCGGCGCGCGAAGACCGCGTAGACGCCGCCGGGCGGCAGCACTTCGTTGTGGGGGTCGAGGTTGGCCGTGGGAAAGCCGAGGCGGCGGCCCAGGGCGGTTCCGCGCGTGACCGTGCCCAGGATGCTGAAGGGGCGGCCGAGCATGGCGGCGGCCTCGTCCAGGCGGCCGGCCGCGACTTCCGTGCGGATGCGCGTGCTGGAGATGGGGAGGCGCCGGCGCATCACGGGGCGCACGCCCTTGACCGCGATGCCGTGCGCTCCGGCCAGGTCAGCCAGGCGCGCCGCGGTTCCGGCGCCGTCACGGCCGAAGCGCCAGCCGGCGCCCGTAACGATCGCGCGCAGGGGTCTGACGGCGTCAATCAGCCGCGCCGCGAATTCCTCCGGTCGCAGCGCCGCGAACCGCCTGGTGAAAGGCATGAGCAGGCAGCCGTCCGCGCCCAGCCGGGCGATCAGCGCGACCTTGTGGCGCGCGGCGGTGAGCAGCCGCGGGGCCGCCTCCGGCCGGAGGACGCTCAGCGGGTGGTTGGCGAAGGTCAGCACCCAGGCCTCGCCCCGCATGGCCCGCGCCGCGCGCCGCGCCTCTTCGATCACGCGGCGGTGCCCGCGGTGCAGGCCGTCGAAGAAGCCGACCGCCAGGGCCACGGGCCGGCGCCGGCGTCCGAGCAGGTTCCAGTCGGGCAACACTTTCATACGGTCCGGCAATCCGGCCCCGCGGCGCGCATTTCGCGCGTCTTCGCGGCGGAACCCCCCGCGGCTAGCGCGGGCCCGGCCGCAGCGCGGCGGCCACCTCGCGCAGCGGGATCATGTGCGTGAGCAGTCCGTCCAGATTCATTTCCAGGAGCGCGTCCAGCGGCAGCGCGTCGGCCAGCGTGTAGTCTCCGCTGCGCGTGCGCCGCAGCTCCGCCAGGTGGGCGCCGCAGCCCAGTTCTTCGCCGATATCGGCGCACAGCGTGCGCACGTAGGTGCCTTTGCTGCAGCGCAGGCGGAACGCGACGCGCGGCGGGGCGAACGCGGTGAGCGTGAACTCGTAGACGTGCACCGGCTTGGCTTCGCGCTCCAGGACCTGGCCCCGGCGCGCGCGCTTGTACAGCGGCACGCCCTCGACCTTCTTGGCCGATACCATCGGCGGGATCTGCAGGATGTCGCCGGTGCGGCGGGCCATGCCGGCTTCCACCTGCGCCCGCGTCACGCCCGCGAAGTCGCGCGTGGCGACGACTTGGCCCTGGGCGTCCTGCGAGTCGGTCGCCACGCCCAGGCACATGGCTCCCTCGTAGCTCTTGTCGGAGGTCAGGAAGCGGCTGGAAAGCTTCGTGGTGCGGCCCACCAGGATGACCAGCAGGCCCGTGGCCTGCGGGTCGAGGGTCCCGCCGTGGCCCACCTTGCGGAAGCCGAAGCGCCGCCGGATGCGGTGCACGACGTCGTGCGACGTCGGACCGGAAGGTTTGTCGACCAGCAGGATGCCGTCCGTGTATTCGACTCCGGCCGGGGCGGCCGGATGCCCGTGGCGCGCGCCGCGATATGTCATGGCTGTCCGTCTCCGTCTTCGGCCGCCGGCGGTTCGGTGTCCAGCTCGGACAGAATACCCAGCACATCGTCGCCCTTCGCGATGGACTCGTCCAGTTCGAATATCAGCCGCGGCGTATACTTGAGGGCGAGATCGCGATTGATGGCGCTCTGGATGCGCGCGCGGCAGCCGCGCAGCGCGTCCAGCATGTGCCCGCGCTCGTCGCGGTGCTCGCGGATCGAGACCATGACCCGCGCGTGGCGCAGGTCGCGGCTGGTGATCACGCGCGTGACCGTCACGGCGGACATGTCAAAGCGCTCGTCGCGCACGACGCGGAAGATCGCCTCGCCGATTTCGCGGCGGAGCAGTTCGTTGAGTCTGACGACGCGGCTGACGTTCATGGGGAAAGCGGCGGCCGATGGCGCCCCGGCGAGCGCGCGGCGGCGATTCGCGCGGTATCCGCGGCGGGCCGCGAACAGCCGGCAACTTCTCACAGGGTCTGCCTGGTCTCCTCCAGCTCGTAGAATTCGATCTTGTCGCCGGGCGCGAAGGCCGTGAAGTTGTCGAGCCGCACGCCGCATTCCTGGCTCTGGCGGACTTCGGAGACCTCGTCATGGAAGTGCCGGAGCGAGGCCACGGCGCCCTCGTAGAGGACTTCCACCCCCCGCCTGACGCGCGCGCGGTGGCGCGGCGTGACGGTTCCGGACGCCACGAGGCACCCGGCCACCACGCCGCCGCGGCTGAGCTGGAAGATCTGCTTGATTTCCGCCACGCCCAGGATGCGCTCCTTGATCACGGGCGGCAGCAGGCCGGTCATGGCGTCGCGCACCTGGTCGAGCAGCTCGTAGATGATGCTGTGCAGACGGATTTCAACGCCCTCGCGCTTGGCCAGCCCGTCCACGCCGGGCGTCTTGGCCACGTGGAAGCCCAGCACGACCGCCTGGGAGGCGCTGGCCAGCAGCACGTCGTTCTCCGTGATGTTGCCGGTGCCGCTGAGCACGACGTTGAGCCTGATCTTCGCGCTCTGGATCTCGCCCAGGGCGTGCAGGATGGCTTCCGCCGAGCCCTGCGTATCGGTCTTGAGCACGACGTTGAGCTGCAGTTGCTCGCCGGCGCTCATGCGCTCGTACAGGTCGGCCAGCGACGCCTGCTGGCGCGGCGGGGCGACCTGCGCCGCCTTCTGGCGGCGGGCGACCTCCTCGGCCGCGGCGCGCGCCGCGCGGTCGCTGGCGCAGACGCGGAACGCCTCGCCGGCGGCGGGCACGCCCGACAGGCCGAGGCACTTGACCGGCGTGGAGGGCGTCGCGGATTTCACCTTGCGGCCGTGGTCGTTGATCAGGGCGCGCACGCGCCCCCACTGCGCGCCGCAGCACACGGCATCGCCCAGTTTGAGCGTTCCGCGCGTTACCAGCAGGTTGACCGTGGGGCCCATGCCGGGCTCGAGCTGCGCCTCGATCACGAAGCCGGACGCCCGCCGCGCGGGATTGGCTTTGAGCTCGAGCACGTCGGCCTGCAGCAGGATCATTTCCAGCAGATGGTCTATACCCTGGCCGGTTTGCGCGCTCACGGGACAGCAGATCGTGTCGCCGCCCCAGTCCTCGGGCGTCATGCCCAGTTGCTGCAGCTGCTGCTTGACGCGGTCCACGACGGCCGAGGGCAGGTCGATCTTGTTGATGGCCACAAGCATGGACACGCCGGCGGCCTTGGCGTGGGAGACGGCTTCCTCGGTCTGCGGCATTACGCCGTCGTCGGCCGCGATGATAATGACGGCGATGTCCGTGAGGTTGGCCCCCCGCGCGCGCATGGCCGTGAACGCCGCGTGGCCGGGCGTGTCAAGGAAGCATATCTGGCGGCCGCCGCTCTCGACGGTGTAGGCGCCGATATGCTGGGTGATGCCGCCGGATTCGGAATCCACGACCCGCGTGTTGCGGATGCGGTCCAGCAGGGACGTCTTGCCGTGGTCGACGTGGCCTAGAAAGGTGACCACCGGCGGGCGCGGGAGCAGGTCTTCCGGGCGGTCTTCCTTTTCTTCGACGTCGGCCTCGACGCGGCGCGGAAGCGGCGGGCGGTGCTCGGCGCCGCGTTTGACATGTTCGAGCGTGAAGCCGTGTTTCTGGGCGACGCGCTTGGCGGCCGCGATGTCGATGCGCTCATGGATCGATGCCAGGATGTTCTGGCCCATCAGCTCGGCGATCAGTTCCGCGGGCTTGAGCTTGAGGGCGTCGGCCAGCTCCTTGACCACGATGGGCCCGCGCGCGCGCACGACGCGGCCTTCCACGCTGAGTCCCGCCTCGGCTTCGGGAGCGTGTGGTCTTGCGGGCGCGGCGGCCGGGGCCGCCGCGGGTGAAGGCGCAGCCGGGGGAGCAGGCATGGAAGCAGGCGCCGGCGGGCGTACCGGGGCGGACGGGACGGCGGCCGCGGGCGCCGGGGCGGGCAGGGGAGCGGGCGCGGCCACGGGCGCGGCAGGTTTCGCCGGCACAGGGGGTTTGGCTGCGGGCGCCGGGGGCTTGGCTGCCGGGACGGGGGCGCGAGGCCTGGCCGCCGACGGAGGCGGGGCGGGGGGCAGGCCGCCGGCCTTGTGCTCCTCGATCAGCAGGGCGACGGCGTCGTCTTCCACCGAGCTCATCTGGCTCTTGGCTTCGACGCCGAGCGCGTTGAGCCGGGCGATAATGTCCTTGCTCGATACGCCCAATTCCTGCGCCAGTTCGTGTACTCTCACCGGCCTGTCTTACTCCGCCGCGCCTTCGTGCGCGGCCTCTGCCGCGGCGCGGACGGCCCGGGCGGTTTCCGGGTCGAGCCCCGCCATCTGTTCCAGGTCGCTGGGTTCCGCCACCAGGATGCCTTCCAGGGTCAGGAAACCCGCGTTCACGAGGGACTTGGCCGTTTCGGCGCTGATGCCTTCCACGGAAGCCAGGGCGCCTATGGCCCGGGCGACCTTTTCTTCGAAGCTCACCGCGGCCTCGTCTTTCTGGATGTCGACCTTCCATCCCAGCAGCCTGGCGGTCAGGCGCACGTTCTGCCCCCGCTTGCCGATGGCCAGCGAAAGCTGTTCGGCGTCGGCGACGACGTGGATGAGCCGGTCCTGCTCTTCGTCGATCCAGACCTTGCTGAGCTTGGCCGGGGAAAGCGCGTTGGTCACGTAGGTCTTGATGTCGCCGCTCCAGCGCACGATATCGATCTTCTCGCCGGAGAGCTCGCGGACAATGCTTTTCACGCGGATGCCGCGCATGCCCACGCACGCGCCCACGGGGTCGACCTTCTCGTCGTGCGAAACCACCGCGATCTTGGTGCGGTAGCCGGGCTCGCGGGCGATGCCCTTGATCTCCACGATGCCGTCGGCGATCTCGGCCACTTCGAGGCGGAAGAGCTGCCGGACGAAATCGGGATGACTGCGGCTGAGGATGATGCTGGGCCCGGCGGCGTTGCTCTGCACGTCGAGCACGTAGGCGCGGATACGGTCGCCGATCTGGTATTCCTCGGTGGGCACGCGTTCCTTGGAGGGGATCACCGCCTCGGCGCGGCCCAGGTCCACGATGATGTCGCTGCGTACGAACTGGCGGACGGCGCCGCTGACGATGTCGCCCACGCGGTCCTTGTACTCGTCGAAAACGATTTCGCGCTCGGCCTGCCGGATCTTCTGCAGAATCGCCTGCTTGGCCGTCTGGGCCGCGATCCGTCCGAAGTTGCGCGGGGTGACTTCGACGTCGACCGTCTCGCCCACGGCCGCGTCGCGCTTGATGCGGCGGGCGTCGGCCAGGGCGATCTGATGCTTGTCGGCGGGCTGGCCCGCCACGACCGTGGCCTTGGCGAAGGCCCTGATATCGAAGGTTTCGCGGTTGACTTCGACGCGCAGGTCGCCGGCGGGGTCAACGCTCTTGCGCGCGGCCGATTCGAGGGCATACTCCACCGCCTGGATCAGGACTTCGCGGTCCAGGCCGCGCTCCTTCTCCATGTAATTGAGTATGCTGACCAACTCGCTGTTCATGGCCGCGTCCCGCCTTCCGAAACCGCATCCGATGCGTCTTCAACGTTCCCCTAGACGCAAAAGAGTGGGCGGCGGCCCACTCTGCGCCAGTTTCCGTTTTCAGGCCAAAAAGCAATTTAGGCCCGTCCGCCGTTTGAGTCAAGCCGCAACCTTGTCATTTTTTGCCGCCGTTCCTGAGGCCCGCCAGCTCCTCCAGCATTTCGCGCACGCCGAGCCGGCCGGGGCACTTCTCTTCACACGCGCCGCAGCGGTCGCAGTTGTCCAGGCTCTGCTCCGCGGGAATGCGCTTGAGTTCCTCGCGGGCCCAGGCGTCCAGGCCGAAACAGCGCCAGTTGCGGTGGGCCTGCATGTGGCGGGGAATATCGATCCCCTGCGGGCAGGGCATGCAGTAGCGGCAGGCGGTGCAGAAGGTGTCGCCGAGTTCCGCCCGCAGGCGGTCCAGCCCTTCGCACATCGTCTCGAACCCGCCGGCGGCCGGGTCGAAATCCCTGGCCGTGGCGATGTTCCGGTCCAGCTGCTCCATGGTGTTCATGCCGGAGCAGGCCGTGCTGACGTCGGGGTTCGCAAGCACGAACCGCAAGGCCATGGCCGCCTGGGGCATATCCATGCCGACCGCGTCCTTCAGCTTGTCCGAGTCCCAGGCCAGCACGCCGCCCGCCACGGGACACATCGCCACCACGCCCACGCCGAGCTCGCCGGCCCGCTTGATCGTCGGCTCGTAGCTGCGGTTGATCATGTTGTAGGGCACGGTGATGGAGTCGAAGAGGCCGGTCTCGATGCACTTGATGAAGTTCTCGGGCGAGTCGTGGCCCGTGAAACCGATGTGTTGAACCAGCCCGCGGTCCACGGCCTCGCGTATGCCGTCGAGCACGCCGCCGCGCTTCAGCAGGTGCGGCATCATCGCCCAGGAGAACCAGCCGACCTGGAAAAACTTGAAATGCGTCAGCTTGAGTATGTCCAGCTGGCGCTCGATTTCCCTGAGGAACAGGTAGGCCGTCTGGTTGGGGTTGATGCCTTCCTTCCCCGAGACGATCACGCCCGCGGCCTTGCCGGCCAGCCCGGGGGCGGTCTTGTGCTGGCAGGAGCCGTTGATGTAGTAGCGCGTCGTTTCGAAGTAGTTGACCCCGCAGTCAATGGCCTTTGAAACGAGCGCCGTGTTCAGGTCCTGGTCCTCGGAAAAGCGCATGCAGCCGAAGGAGAGCGCCGAAACCTGCAGCCCGGTCTTGCCGAACGGCCTGTAGCGCATGCTGTTATCGCCGCGGATGAGGGGCTCGCCGTGCGACGGAGCGGTTACGGACATCGCGGCGGTTCCTCCTTGTTGCGCAAGAAACAATATTCTACGCACAGGGCCGGGGGAATGCCAGCCTCCTGTTCGGTTAGGGAGGGCCGCGCGTTGCGCGGCCGCGGCGCAAGGAACGCGCATGACGCAACTGCGGCCAACCACATTCCCCCTTTTCCGCGCTTCGGGCGCCTGCTATGGTTCCGGATCGAAGCGAGGCGCACGATGAGCATAAGCAGGCTTTCCGTCGTGATTCCGGTGTACAACGAGGCGGAAACGATTGGCGCGATCGTCGACAAGGTTCTGTCCGTGGACGTGGGCCTCGTCAAGGAGCTGGTGATCGTGGACGACTGTTCGACCGACGGCACCGCGGACGCCGTGCGGCGGCTTGCCCTCCGGCATCCGGAGTGCCGCTGCCTCCGCCACGAGCGCAACCGCGGCAAGGGCGCCGCGCTGCGCACCGGCTTCGCGGCGGCGACGGGCGACGTGGTGGTGATCCAGGATGCCGATCTCGAATACGACCCCGCCGACTACCGCGCCATGCTGGGGCCCCTCCGCGACGGGCACGCCGACGTGGTCTACGGCTCGCGCTTCCTCGGCGGGGGCCCGCACCGCGTCGTCTATTTCTGGCACTACCTGGGCAACCGCCTGATCACGACGCTGTCGAACATGATGACCGACCTCAACCTCACGGACGTGGAGGTCTGCTACAAGATGTTCCGGAAAGAGGTGCTCGACTCGATCCGCCTCACGGAAGAACGCTTCGGCATCGAGCCCGAACTGACCGCCAAGATAGCGCGCGGCAAGAAGTGGCGGATCTATGAAGTGCCCGTGGCCTACTACGGCCGCAGCTATGCCGAAGGCAAGAAGATAACCTGGCGCGACGGGTTCAGCGCGCTGTGGTGCATCCTGAAGTACCGCTTTCGCTGACGCCGCCCATGTTCAAGCGCCTCACGCTGCTGCTCGCCACCGGGTTCGGGCTGGGTTACAGCCCGGTTGCGCCGGGGACCGCCGGCACGCTGCTGGGCGTCGGGATCGCGGCGGCCGCGGGGTCGCTGGCCTGGCCGTGGCAGGCCGGGCTGGCCGCGCTGCTGGCGCTGCTGGCGGTGCCGCTGTGCCAGGCCGGCGAAGACCGGCTGGGCGGCAAGGACGACCGCCGGATCGTGGCGGACGAATACCTGACCTTTCCCCTGTGCGTCGTGGGCCTGCCGTGGCCGGAACACCCCTGGCTGCTGGGGCTGGCGTTCCTGACGCACCGCGCCCTGGATATCGTCAAGCCGCCGCCGGCCATGCAGGCGCAGCGTCTCAAGGGCGGCCTGGGCGTGGCGGCCGACGACGTCATCTCCAGCCTTTACGCGCTGGGGGTGAATCATCTGGTGTGGCTCGGGGTGAAAGCGCTGACGTAGGGAGCGGGAAGGTCGGCCGCGGTTGCGGTTGCGTGCCCGCGGGCGAAGAGGCGCATGCAGTTCACGGCGTCCTCCCACGCAGCCGAAAAAGGCGACCGATTCGAGCCGCGCAACCGCAACCGGTTGACGTACACGGTTACTGCCCCTTGGCGATGTACCCCGTGTCTTCCAGGTAGGTGACGATCGTCGCCACGCTTTCCTCCACGGTCTCGCGGTCCGTGTGGACCGTGATCTCGGGCTCCGGCGGGGCCTCGTAGGGATCGTCGATGCCGGTGAAGTGCTTGATCTCGCCGCGGCGCGCCTTCTTGTAGAGGCCCTTGGGGTCGCGATCCTCGCACACGTCCAGCGAACAGTCGCAGAAGACTTCGATGAAGTCGCCGGGCGGGTTGAGGCCGCGGGCCATCTGCCGGTCCTTGACGTAGGGCGATATGAAGGCCGTCATCACCACCAGGCCCGCGTCCGCGAAGAGCTTGGCCGCCTCGCCGATGCGCCGGATGTTCTCGTGGCGGTCTTCGGCGCTGAAGCCGAGGTCCTTGTTCAGGCCGTGGCGGATATTGTCGCCGTCCAGGGTGTAGGTGTGGCAGCCGCGCTCGAAAAGGACCGCTTCGACGGCCTGGGACAGCGTGGACTTGCCCGAACCGGACAATCCCGTGAACCAGATCACGACGCCGCGATGCCCGTTCTTCTCCTCGCGCAGCCGGCGCGTGATCGTTGCCGCGTGCCAGGTGATGTTCGTCGCTTTCTGCGAGGTCATTGCGCTTGCGCCTTTCGGTAGTACGCCATCAGGATGTCGGCCACTTCCGGCCGCGTGAACTCGTGCGGCGGACGCCTGCCCTCGTCCAGCATGGCGCGCAGTTCCGTGCCGCTGATCAGCACGCGCTCCTCCTTGGCGTGGGGGCAGGTCTTCGTGGAGGCCATGCCCTCGCAGGCGCGGCACCAGAAGGTCCAGTCGATCTTGAGCGGGCGGATCTCCAGCTCGTCGGCCGGGATGCGGTCGAAGATGTTCTGCGCGTCGAAGGGCCCGTAGTACTTGCCCACGCCGGCGTGATCGCGGCCGACGATGAGATGGCTGCAGCCGTAGTTCTGGCGGAAAATCGCGTGCAGGACGGCTTCGCGCGGCCCGCCGTAGCGCATCTCCATGGGGTACACGCGGCAGACCACGCGGTCCCTGGGGTAGTACTTGTCCAGCAGCGCGCGGTAACAGTCCATGCGCACGTCGGCCGGAATGTCGTCGCCCTTGAGCTTGCCGACGATGGGGTGAATCAGGATGCCGTCGCAGATCTCCAGGGCGATCTTGGTGCAGTACTCGTGCGAGCGGTGGATGGGATTGCGCGTCTGGAACGCCGCGACGGTCTTCCAGCCTTTCTCGGCGAAGACGCGGCGCGTGTCCGCGGGGCGGGCGTAGTATTCGCCGTAGGTCTCGGGATAGCGCAGTTCGCTGAAGACGCGCACCGGGCCGCCGAGCAGGACTTCGCCCTGGGCGTAGACCTTGGCCACGCCGGGATGCGCTTCGTCCTCGGTGCCGAACACGCCGCGCGCCTCGGCCCGCTTGTCGTAGCCGTATTTCTCCTCGATCCGGAGGGTGCCCATCAGCTCGCCGCTTTCCTCGTCCATGAGCGCGACCTGGTCGCCCTCCTGCACGTCCGGATCGCCCGGTTTCGGGGAAAGGGTGATCGGCACGGGCCAGAGCGTGCGGTCGGACATGTGCATGTCGCGCACGACGCCGCGGTAGTCGTCGCGGCGCATGAAGCCGTCCAGGGGGCTGAACGCGCCGACGGCGAGCATGATCAGGTCGGACGTCTCGCGCGAGCTCATGTGCACGACGGGCAGGGACGCGGCGCGCGCGCGGGCCTCGTCCAGCGCTTCGCCCGTCAGGAGCAGGGGCTTCAATATTCCGCCATGGGGACGAACCAGTCCCGGCGCGGTCTGCGGCATGGTCATCGCGGCCTCCAATTGCACTTGTCAGCGGGCTGAGAACTCAAACGAAGCGGCGATAGTGGACATGGCGCCGTCCGGCGGCAAGCAAAAAAGCAGCAACCTGCGGCGGGGCCTGATATAGCCCGAAGCTTGGGCTTGAGCCGGATGGGCGCGGAGTTTATATTGCCGCCCGCCTGCGCAGAGGCAGAGGCAAAGGCGCGAAGTGGAGATACGGGTGATAGGATGCGGCAGGGCTGTGTCGGCGATCGCGGCCGTCATCATCGCGGCGCTGTGCGCAAGCTGCGAGTACGAGGGCGGCGAAGGCGGGGACCTGGGTCTTTTCGGCGGTCAGGACGGATTGGTTTCGGACTACCTCGAGCCCGAAGACAGGTACGAAGGACCCTGGGTGCCGGACATATCGGGCGACTGGCAAGGCGTTTATTCCTTCACGGACTACGGCCACAAGGCCGCCGGGGAGCGGAACCCGGCCGCGAAGATGTCCGGAACGCCGATTACCGCGGTGATCGCGTTCGATCCGACCAACCACACGTTCGTGACCGTGACGACCTCCCTGCAGGGCCGCGCGCACTATCTGACCGGCCGGATCGACGCCGCGGGAAACATGCGCATGGTCGACGCGTATGACGGCGAGCTGTGGACCACGCACTTCCGGCGCGCCGCCACCAATCTGGTCGAACTCAACGACTTTGTCCTTCCCGGCGAACGGGGACCGGAGTCAAACCTCGGGATGCGCACCTTGTTTCTTGACCAGCATCTTCCCCCGCCCAAGGAGGACATCTCGTATTTCGGGTATGCATCGTAACAGGGCGCAATCGCGCCCTTTCCGGGAAAGGCCGGCATGAAGACGAACGGGTGGGCCATGTTGGCGCTGGCGGGTCTCGCCGCGCTGTTTGCCGCGGGCTGCGAGGAGGAGTACGACGGGCCCTGGGTGCCGGACCTATCCGGACAGTGGAAGGGCAGCTACTACTTCCTCCAATACGACAAGACCGCCGCGGGCCCCGATTCCGCGCCCGCGCCGGCGGAAGCCGGGAAGGCCTCCAAGCGGGGAGAACGCGACATCACGGCCGTGATCGCGTTTGATGAAGAGAACCACACGCGCGTGACAATCACGACTTCGCTGCAGGGCCGCGCGCACTTCTTGTACGGCAACCTGGACGCTTCCGGGAACATGGTGCTGACGGACCAGTACGACGGGGAGACCTGGACCACCCACCGGCGCAGGGCCACTCCCGACCTGATCGAAATCAACGACCTGGTGTTCGAAGGCGGAGGCCATTCGGGCACGGCCCTGGGGCTGCGGACGATCCGTCTCGACGAGCATCTTCTCGCGCAGCAGGCAGAGGAATCCGTTTCGTATTTCGACCCATGAAGGCGCTGACTCTCTTCGGATCCTCTTCCGGGCGCAACGCCGGCGACGCGGCGCTGATGTCCAGCATCATGGACGCCGTGGACGCGGCCTGCGGAACTCCGCTCCGCTACGAGATTCCGACGATCCGGCCCCGTTTCGTGCGCGACAATTACCGGCAGCGCGTGCGGCCGGTGGGCACGCTGCCGTGGAATCTGTCGGTCAAGATGCTCGGACTGCCTCTCTACCGGTCGGTCATGCGCACGGATCTGACGCTGATCTTCGACGCGGTGCTCTTCGACCGCGCCCTGTACAATCCGCTGTTCAATTTCCTGTCCACGCTGGCCCTGGTCCTGCCTTTGGCCCGGCGGCGCGGCAAGCTGCTGGCCTGCTACAACGTGGGCATCGGTCCGGTCACGCGGCCCGCGGGCCGCGCCATGCTGCGGCGGCTGGCCGACATGATGGACTTCATCACCGTGCGCGACGAGGCGTCGTTCGACGCGCTGAGGCAGATCGGCGTGTCCAACCCGCGCGTCGGAATCGGGGCGGACGCGGCGCTGAACGCCGTGCCGTGCGGCGATGCGGAGGCCGCGCGCGTTTTCGCGGGCCTGGGGCTCAACCCGGGCGCGGAAATCCTGGCGCTGAACATCAACGCCTACCTGGGCACGTGGTCCGGAACCTCCGCCGCGGCGCTGACGAAGGAGGAATTCCTGCGCGTGTACGCCGCGGCGATGAACCGCGTGATCGCGAAGTTGCGGGTCCCGGTGCTGCTGGTGGCCACGCAGCATCTGGACGTGCCGATCACGCGCGAGCTGATGGGCCGCCTGAAATCGGACGCGCCTGTTCGCATGATCTCCAACCGGGAACTGAGCCACTACGCGGTCAAGGGCGTGCTCAGCCGCGTGCGGCTGCTTTTCGCGATGCGCCTGCATTCGATGATCCTGGCCTCGTCGGGGCTGACCCCCATCGCGGGCCTGGCGTATCAACCCAAGGTTCATCACTACTTCCGGGTGCTGGGCATGCCCGAGCACAGCCTGGGTTTCGAGCATTTCTCCGAAGAGGCGCTCGTGCGGCACGTGCTGAACGCCTGGAACGCGCGCCGGGCGACGAAGGACCGTTTACGCCGCCTGATTCCCGACCTTCGCGCGAAGGCGAATCGCTCGGCTGAGCTGGTGGCCTGTCTGCATCGCGGCGGAAACCTGGACGCCGAATTCGCGCGGCTCTTCGGACCCGGCGCGGCCGTGTGATCCCTCACTGCTTATCGGGCAGCAGCTTGGGCCAGCGGTTGCAGTAGGCGTCCCGGGTCAGGCGCGCCACGGCGCCCGAGGCGAGATCCTTCGCGAAGATCTGGTAGTTCGCGGATTCGTGCGCGTGCTGGCCCTCGGGGCAGGCCGACCACAGCAGGAAGCGGCCGTCGCGCGACACGGTTGGAAAATACTCGTGCCCCAGGGGCGGGCCGGCGTCGTGCAGCTCGGACGCTTCCCCGCCGCGCGGGTCGCGGACAAACAGCCCGGCGCCCTGGCGCGCCCCGCGCTCCCTGACCCACGCCACGCGCCGGCTGTCGGGGAACCAGGCCGGCTCGCAGCCCGCGCCCAGGTGCATCGCTTCGGCGGTCCCCAGCTCCGCCACCCACGTGTTCCAGCGCCCTTTCCGGTCGGAGATGAAGGCCGCAAAGCGGCCGTCGGGCGACACGCGCGGCTTCACCACGGCGTGGGAAGCGAAGGCCTGGTCCGCGCCGGGAAACACCTCGCGTTCGTTCCGGCCTTCAACGTCCGCGGCCATGACCTTCTTCCGGTTGCGCTCGAAGTACACGGTGCGTCCGTCGGCGGCGAAGGTGGGGAAGGTGCCGTCATCCGCGAGCTTCTTCGCGCCGGACCCGTCGCGCCGGCAGATCCACACCGCGGAAGGGGCATTGCGGTGCGGCGACATGGCCCGTGCGAACACGATCAGGCGCCCGTCGGGAGACGGGTCGGGAAAGATGTCGCTGGTTTCGGCGTCGAACAGCGCGCGGATATCCGTGCCGTCCGGCCGCATGCTGAAGACGCCGAAGCCGTTGCCGCGGCTGGAGTCGAAGACGATGCGGCCGCGCATGGCCGCGGTGGCGGCGCGGAGCGCGGCGGGGTCCGGCGGGCCGTCGGCCGCGGCGGGGAGTGGGCGGGGGGCGTTCGCGTCGCCGGTTTCCGCCGCGCGCGCGCCGCGCAGCAGGTTCAGCGCGCCGAATGCGGCGGCCGCCGTCAGCGCCGTGGCCAGCGCAAGCGCGAGCAGCCGGCCGTAGAAAACAACCGCCGGTCCGCCGTTGCGCGTGGGCACGGCCGTCGCGCCGCGCGCCCTGAAGAGGGGCAGGAGCAGCGCCAGGAGGGCCAGCGCGCCCAGCGAATAGCCGAAGATCTGCGTGAGGAGGTGATGCGAGATGCTCGTGAGCCGCGCGATCCGGGCCGGAAAGCCCAGGAGCGCGAAGACCGCGGCCCATACGCCCTCGTAGACGCCGAATCCCGCGATGCCCGAGAAGGGCGTGCTGGCCGCCGCCTCGGAAGAGCAGATCGCCAGGAACACCTTGGCCGCGCTCACTTCGCGCCACCGGTAGCCCAGCGGCAGGAGCAGGCCGAGCAGCAGCGCGTACAGCGCGGCGTACTTTGCCGCGCGCACGCCCACGGACAGCATGAACAGGCGGAAGTGGACGCCGGACTCGCGCGCGCGCACGATCTGTATCTCGGCGTCGGCAACCGCCGCGCACCAGCGCGCGCGCCGCGCCGGACCCGCAAGGCGCAGCCGCGCCAGCGTCTTCCCCGCCAGGCGCGTCAGGGCGGGCAGCCAGTGCAGGAACGCGCCCACCGCGGCGACCAGCGTCGCGCCGAAGGCCAGCAGGCGCGGCGCCGAGAGGCTCATGCCGGCGCCCACCCACAGCGAAGCCGCGGCGATCATGGGCGCGATCGCCATCAGGTCGAACAGAAACGACAGCGCGAAGCTGGAAGCGGCCGCGCCGAAGGGAATGCCGAGCCGGCCGGTGACGATGTAGACGTAGACCAGCGCGCCGATCCGGGCGGGGAGCAGGTCCGAGAAGAGATTGCGCACGAGCACGGTCAGAAACAGGGCCGCGTTGCCCGGCGCATGCCCGGAGACGCCCAGGATCAGCCCGTAGCGCCACGTGCGGAAAATGCTCATGGCCAGCGAAAGCAGGATGAACACGCCGATCCAGCGCGGGTCGGCGTCGCGGACGGTCTCCAGCACGTCGTCCGGGGAAACGTGCGTGAACAGGTAGCCGAACACGCCGGCCGTGACGGCCGCGCTGAACAGCGCGTAGACCGCGCCGCGCACTCGACCGGGTGTCAGCAAGAAGCGCTCCTTCCCGCGCGGAACTCCGCGAGCCACCCGAGGTTAGCGCAAAGCGCGGGGGGCGGCAACAACCGGTTGCGAAGCGCTTCCCCGCCCTGTACGATGCCGGGCGGAAATGAGCGCGCCGCGCATACCGTCCGGTCTGTCCCGCTCCGTGCTTGCGCTGCTGTTTACCGTCCTGGTGTGGTGTTTCTTCGCGTGGCCCCTGCCGCGTTTCGTGCGGACGGGCATTCCCTGCGCCAGCGAGAACGCGGAGCTGGGCGCCGTCCGGCGCATGATCCAGGGCGACCACCTGCAGCTCATGTACTTCATGTGGCTGGGCGCGGACATGCTCTCCGGCCACACGCGCCCCTTGTACAACGTGTACGAGTTCAACGCCGGCGATGACGGCGACCGGTTCCAGGCCCGCACGTACTATTTTCCGTTCTGCGCCGCGTTCGGCGCGCTGGCGCCGTTCGCGGGCCGTTCCGCGGCGTACAACGCGCTCGGGCTGCTTTCGCTGTGGCTGTCCTGCCTGGGGACGTGGCTGCTGGCGCGCCGCTACACGCGCGGCGAGGCGGCCGCCGCCGCCGCCGCGGCGATCGGCATCATGCTTCCCTATCGCTGGATTCCGCTCCTGGGCGGCAGCCCGATGGGGTTGTCGCTGGCCTGGATCCCGTGGGTCCTGCTGGGCGTCGACCTGGCGGTGCGGGACGGCCGGCCGGCGGGCGGCGTTCTCGCGGGCGCTTCGATCCTGCTGGCATACGGCAGCGACGTGCAACTTTTCTTCTTCTGCGCGCTGGCGGCCGCCGGCTGGACGGTTCCCGCCCTGTCCGCCGCGGAGGGGATGCGCTGGCGCGAACCGGCCGCGTACGGACGGCGCCTGCTCGCCCTGGCTCCGATCGGCCTTTTCGTGGCCGTGGCCGCGTTCCTTGCCTTCCACCTGCACGCCTCCATGCTGGAGGGCAGCACCATGAGCGAGGGGCGCTCCTGGCACGAGGTGGCTTTGAATTCGCCGCGCGACTGGAGATCCTTCTTCACGTGGACGGCCGTGCCGGGAGCGGACCATCACGTCTTCACCGGACTGCTTCTGCCGCCGGCGATCCTGGCCGGCGGGCTGGCGGCGCTGATCCGCGTGCGGGGCCGGCCGGCCGGCGCCGCGCGCCGCGCGGCGTTGACGGCGGCGCTGGCCGGGGGTGTCGCGGTGGTGGTGCTGCTGGCGATGGGCGCGCACGGCCCGTGGGACGGGCTGGTCCTCCGCGTCGCGCGCAAGCTGCTGCCGCTCTACGACATGATCCGGCAGGCCACCAAGATCTATTGCCTGATGCCCACCCTGTTGGCGCTGCTGGCGGCGCTGGCGATGGAGAGCCTGTTCTCCGTCCGCCCCGGGCGCGTTCTTCTGCCGGCGGTCTGCATGACTGTGCTGACGGCGGGCGCGGGCTTCGAGTACGGGGTGCACATCCGGCCGACGGTGTGCCTGGTGGACGCGGAGCAGCCCTGCTACCGCGCCGTGGCCGAAGACGCCGCCCGCCGCGGCGTGCGCCCGCATGTTCTGGCCGTGCCGCTGTGGCCCGGCGATACCTCCTGGTCGTCGATCTACCAGCACTACGTCGCGCTGTACCGCATCCGCATGATCAACGGCTACTCGCCGGTGGTGCCGTCCGACTACCGGCACACGGTTTTTGACCGATTCCGCGCCGTGAACCAGGGCATGCCGGGCGACGCCGATCTGGACGCGCTGCGCGAAGCCGGCATCGACTACATCATCCTGCACGAACTCGCGTTCCCGGACCAGGTCAGCCCCCTTTCCGCCGGCTTCACCCTGCGGCAGTTGCTTCAGAATCCGCGGCTCAGTCCGCTGGCGCGGGCCGACGGCGTGTGGGCGTTCCGGATCGAGTCCGAACCCGAACCGCGGCCGCCGGCGTTCGCGTCGTGCGGCTTCTTCGCGCCGACCCGGATGTGGGAAGCGGAGCGGTCCGGCCAGTGGATGGCCGCGACCGGCGCCGACGAAGCGGCGAGCGGCGGGGCTTTCGCCGACCTGCGGCGCGAGGGCGCGTGGGTCGGAGCCGGTCCGCGGCCCCTGCCGCCGCGCACGCCTCACCTGCCGGACATGCGCTGGATGGTCCGCGCGCGCGGTCCCGGACGGGTTGCGGCGTATCTGAGCCTGGGCGCCGAAACCAACCGGGCCGTGTTTGTGGACCTCGAAGGCGAGGCGTGGCAGTGGGCGGCTTTGCCGGTTCCCGCGTATGAAGGGCTCGGACCGGCGGGCCTGCGCCTGGCACGGGAAACGGGCCGCGCGGAGATAGACCTGATCGCGCTCGCGTCGGGGGACTGGCCCGCGGACGGCCCCATCGTGATTCCCGCGGCGGCCCTGCTGCGCGAGGCCGAGAGCGTTCCCGAAACCGGCGCGCTGATCCTTTCCGCCGAACGCACCAAGCACGATCCCGTGCGCGGCCCGAACTTGCCGCTGCCGGCGGGACGCTACCGGGTTACGCTGGACTTCGCCTCGCCGGCGCCCGCGGGCACGCACCTGGGTTCGTGGCACGCGTGGACCGCGCGGGGCACGGCGCCGGTCATGTCGGTCACCGCGGGCGAGCCGGCCGCGGGCGTGCTGGAGCACCCGGACAACCTGCCGCTGGACCTTCATTTCATGTTCGCGCGGCGCGCGGACATGACGCTGGAACGGCTGGTTCTCGCCAGGATCGAGGCGCCGCCGGCGCATTGATCGCCGCCGTCGGGGGAATGCCGGGCCGCTCCCCGCGCGCAGCGCGTGAAGGACGCCGCGGCCCTGCCCTACATGCTCAGGGCGTATTCCAGGGCGAGGACGCAATACGAGGTGACGAGCGCGGGGTCGCCCTCCCAGAGCTGGTTGTCGGCGTTGACCCAGCTGCCGTCGTCGCGCTGTATCGCGGCCAGTTTCGCGACGAGGTCCCGCTTCCAGGGGATCGCGTCGCCCGCCGGGCGGCGGAGCGCGTCGGATCCGCTCAGGGCCAGCGCCTTGGCCATGATGTTGTAGTAGTAGAAAAGCCCCTGCCGGCCCATGCCCGGGTTCTCTTCCACGGACCAATGCCGCGCCGTCCAGTGCCGCGCCGACTGCACGCGCGGATCTTCCAGGTCCTGGGTCACCCGCATGGCCTGCACGGCCCAGCCGGTGTTGCTCAGGTCGGCGCGGTCCGCGGGGCCTTTGCGCTCCGCGCCGCCGGGCGCGGGCGGATCGTAGCCGAAACCGCCGGCGCCGGGCGAGTCGCCGACCAGCTGACTTCCGGCCAGGAACGCCCGCGCCCGGAGGATGATCTGGCCGTGCGCCTGACGATGTGGTTTAATCGTTCGAGCGGCGCGAATGGTTCATTCCGCGCGGCCGCGCCGCGGGCGGCGCTTGAGACGGCGGGGAGAGATGACGCATCCAACCACGGTGACGGAGCCGGCGGCGCTCTCGGACCAGGCTCTGATGGGACTTGTCGCGGCGCGGGACCGGGACGCGTTTGCCGTCCTGGTGCGGCGGCATCAGGCCGGGCTCGTGAACTTTTTCCGGCGCATGGGCGATCATAGCAGTGCGGACGACCTGGCCCAGGAGACGTTCGTGCGCCTTTTCAGGTACCGGAAGCGCTACCGTCCCAGGGCGCAGTTCACGACGTTTCTGTACCTGCTGGCGCGGCGCGCCTGGATCGACCACCGGCGGGCCGCGGAGCGCCGCCGCAAGGCAAGCGAGGGGGCGGCGGCCGAGGCTGAACTCGGACAGGCGGCGGGAACCGATGCGCTGGACGACGCCAAGGCGCGCGTGGCCGCGGCGCTGGGCGGGCTGACCGGCGACATGCGGGCCGTGGTGGTGATGAGCGTGTATCAGGGCTTCAAGTACCGGGAGATCGCGCGGATCCTCGGCGTGCCGGAAGGCACGGTCAAGAGCCGCATGTTTCATGCGTTGCGCAAGCTGAAGGAGACCTTGACCGGTGAAGACGCGGCGTGAGACCCGCAACGGGACCGATGCGTGTCCTGCCCCGGAGGAGCTCGTGGCGCTGGCGGTTTCGCAGGAGCCGGACGCCGGCGGCGAGGCGGCCAGGCGGCACGCGCAGGCATGCCCGCAATGCGGGGAGCTTTTCCGGGACGCGCGGAAGACCGTTGCCGCGTTGAGGCGTTCGGACGCGGCGACGGTCGTTCGCGACCTGCTTCCGGGCGTCCTGGAACGGATTCCGGCAAAACGCTGGCGCGCATCGCCGCCGCGGGTTCTGCGCTTCAATCGGGTTTCTCCGGCCCGGCGGTTTGTCCGCTTCGCGGCGGCGCTGCTGCTCCTGCTGGGCGTGGCGCTGGCGGCGGTATGGCTGCAGGGCGGAAGCCGCCGGCCCGCCGCCGGTCCGGGAGCGGACGGGGACGTCCGCTTCCACAAGGAACGCGTCCCGCCGGCGGCCGATCGCGGCCTGGCCTGGCTCCTGGCCCGCCAGGCGCCGTCCGGCGGGTGGGACGTGGAGAAGCTGGGCGGGAGACCGGAATACGCTCCGGCGCTCAACGGCCTGGCCGCGCTGGCGCTGGCCCGGACGGGCGGCCCGGAACCGGCGCCGGCCGTTGCCGACGCGCTTGACCGCGCGGCCGCTTTCCTGGCGCGCGGACAGTCCGCCGACGGCCGGTTCGGCGGGGA
>Ga0194112_10000130_pt1 | contig 96192 bp, 72 predicted proteins | sample TA2MahC400mmetaG_FD_146191 | JGI IMG/M metagenome (GOLD analysis project Ga0194112, IMG submission 146191) | Freshwater microbial communities from Lake Tanganyika, Tanzania - TA2015016 Mahale Deep Cast 400m | ecosystem: Environmental > Aquatic > Freshwater > Lake | place: Tanzania: Lake... | reverse complement strand
TGCAAGCTCGGCGTGCCGACGAGGAACAAGCGTCGCACCGACGGATGTTCCGCCCGCAGATACTCCATCGTCGCTTGGGCTGAAGTGTAGATCTGCGACGCGTCCGCCTTGATGCTCATCCGTTGCAGCGAAATCACGTAGTCCGCCACGCTCTTGGAGCAGTTGTTCGTGAGAAACGAGTGTGTGACGCCCAATTCCGTGAACAGTGCCAGCGTCGAGTTGGTGAAATCGAACAGCGTCTTGCCGCGATACGTGGTGCCGTCCATGTCCAGCGCCACATGCCGGACCCGGCGGAGACGTTCGCGCAAAGCACTTGGCAGGCTCATGATGGAGTCGCATCCTTACGGGACTCTCGCGCCAAGGTCAATGCTTGTTACCGGTTCGTTGCTTTCTTGCCTTGTTTCGGCGCGGGAGTGGAGCGTGGTCGGACTTCGACTAGTTTCTTGAACGCTTCGCGGCGCTGGTTGATGGCGACGGATTGGTCGGCGCATTTCCGGCGCAAGGCGGCGATGAGGTCGCGGACCTTGATGAGGCCATCCAAATCGCGCACGCCGCCAGCGGCTTCGGCTCACCATCAATCACCTCCGGCCTCGCGCCGCTGATCTTCTCAACGTAGTCAGCGAGTGTCACCGCCGCATCCCGCGTGCGGGGCGGCGCGTCCTTGAAAACAATAATCGGCGCGGGTGCAATGCCGGGGGCGACGAGAACAAGTTCGGCGGCATGCAGCACGGCCAGCGGCGCCAACAGCAGGGTGGTGAGAGCGAGTAATCCTCGTTTCATGGTGACGAGATGGATAGCGCAACGAGTGGAATCGTAAAAGTTATTTTGCAGGCACACACGTGAAGTCATCCAGCGAGATGGCGACGGCGCGCCCGAAGTTGCCCCAGCCGTTGAGTTGCACGTAGAGCTTCCATTGGCCGTCACAAGGCGGGACGTGCGTGAAACGATACGTGTTCCATTCGCCGTTTTTCTCCAACACCTGATCCACGGGGCCGTACCAAGTGCGGGAATCCTTGTGGAAGATGCCGTAGTTGACGATGGGAGCCGGGGCATCGGACGCGAAGTTGTCCCAACGCATCCGGCAACTGACTTCGTAGCGCACACCGCGCCGGTGCCTTCGAGGCAGATCATGCCCGCGCCCATGCCGCCCATTGGGAACGCAATACGATTGAGCCGTTCGCCGGTGTGCTCGGTGTTGTATCGGCGTTTCTCATTGGCAGCGGCAACCGTGTTGCTCGCCGGAAGCGCCGCGCCGAAGGCGATTGCGGCGGAAAGTTTCAGCGCCTCGCGGCGGGAGATGCGGGTCTTCATGGCTGGAGTTGCAGCAGAATCCAGCGTCGCGTCAAAGTTCTCTCACCGCGCAGGGTGCACACAGTTCAAGCCTTTGGGCAAAGAGCCGCCGGGACGGCGGCTGCTACACCTGTTGTTGGTGTAGTGGCGTCCGTCCCGGACGCCCTCGTTTTTCCAGTGGCGCAAGCGTCCCTGCTTGCGCAGCCGAAGGCTTCTTTCTTTCCGAAGACAACGCCCCGACAACGGATATCGGGGCTGTTGGCACAAGCAGGGACGCTTGCGCCACCCGGAACTTGCGGTGAAAACGAGCCGGTTTTCCCTGTTCAGGGCGCTCGCAATTCGACGCACACCACGTCGCCGGCAGCGTTCCGGGCATAGATCCGGCCGTTGGCGAGGACGGGGGCGGTCCAGCATTTGCCCGTGAGAATCATCGCGCGAGCGAGCGGCTTGAAACCGGCGGGCGACGCCTCGATGATGCTCAGTTCGCCCTTGTCGAGCAGGATCAGTTTGCCGTCGGCAGCCATGAGCGCGCCGGAGCCGAAGCCCGGCTCGGACCATTTCACCGTGCCCGTGGCCAGTTCGAGGCAGGTCAACTCGGTCGGCCGGTGCGTGGTGCCGTTGATGCCGTAAAGATGGCCGTCGAGCAGCACGCACGGGTTGAAGTAGTTTCTCATCGCCTTGGGCAACTTCCAGACGAGTTCCGGCTGGCCGTCGCGCAACTGGATCAACGCGCAACCGGTGCTCGTCGAGACGAAAAATCTCTCGCCGTCGAAAACCGGGTCGGCAGCGTTGACCGCGCGGCTGGTCAGCCATGCGTGACGCCACAACTCGCGGCCCGTCTTGAGTTCCACCGCGACCACCGATTCGGCGCTGAGGACGACGACGGCGTGTTTGTCTCCCGCATGGAACGGCACGGGCGTGGAATACCCGCACGCGTTTGTGCCGGTGCTCCAGAGGACCTTGCCCGTGTGCTTGTCGAGCGCCGCGCCGGCGCTGCCGACGTTCAACACCAACCGGTCGCCCTCAATGAACGGCGACCCGGCGAGGTCCCATTCGGGCAGTTTCAGGTTCAATTCCTCGGCGATGTTCTTCGACCACGCGACCGCGCCGGAAGCTGCGTTGAGCCGGAACAGATGGCCTTTCTTGCTGATGGTATAGACGCTCTCGCCGTCCACCGTGGGCGTGGCCAGCGTGCCGCCCTCGTAGAACCGAGGGGCAAGCGGACAGGCGTAGGAATGTTTCCAGAGCACGCGACCGCTGGCCGCGTCGAAACACCACACGCTGTCCATACCGTTGGTGTTGCCCATCGTGAACACGCGTCCGCGGCTCACAGTGAACGACGAGAACCCTGTGCCGACCGACGCGCGCCAGAGAATCTTCGGGCCGTCTGCCGGCCACGGCGCGAACCAGCCGCGCTCCTCGGAGATGCCGTTCAGGTCCGGCCCGCGCCAACGCGGCCAGTCGCCGGCGCGGAGCGCAAACACCGGCGCCAGCAGCAGGGCGATGAGGATGACGAATCGCAGTTTCATGGCTGGAGTTCTAGCCTCAGTTCGATGCGGCGACAAGGAGTTCCGGCATTGTTCCGGCCTCAAGGCGCGGCACGATAGAACTGACGCGGGACAGCGAGAGCGTTGGAATGCAGGAGTTGGCCGGCACCGGTGCCATCGGGCACGACGGCTCGCAACGTGGACCAGTTCACGAGGTTGGTGGAGGTCTGAATCTGATACGGATAACCGGGTTCGGCCCCGGCGAGATTCAATTGCAAGTCGCTGCCGTTGATGTTCAGTGTCAGGCGCGGCAACGCGGGCAACAGGCGCATGACTTCGTCGTCAATCGTGCCGCGTTTATAGAACGAGACGCCTTCGGGATAGGTGACAGAGTTGGTCGGTTGGCCGGTGAGAGCTTCCATCAGTATCCACGACACGGGATTGGTGCCTTCATCTGACTGCACAAGGACGTTGGCGAAAAGAAGGTTGGCGCAGTCGCCGATAATTTCAAACTGACCTTCGCCCAGCGGGAGCGCTTCACGCATCGCGCCGGCGCTGTAGAGCGCGAAATTGGTGACGTTGCTCAACAACAGCATGGAAGATTCGCCCTCGCGCTTATAGCCGAGCCAGCGGATGTTGGCGGCACCGGTGATTTCGGCGTCGTAACGGCGCTGGTCGCTCAGGCCGCCTTCGAGGTTGAACCCGTAGAGCCAAAGCGGTTGCGTGGTGCCGGTGATGCGCAGCGACCGGTTCTGATCGCCCGATGGATAGTTGTCCTTCACAAGCTCCCGCCCCATGCCTTCTGGGAAAAAGAAGTGCCGGCCGCCGGCATTGCCGCTGTAACGCACGCAAGTAAAGAAGTTCGAATTGATGGGAGGATTGTGGTCGTAGGGCCAGTCGGCGCGCAGATTGAACGTCTCGGAAGCGCGCCCGGCCCGCCAATGGAGAAAAGTGAACGGATGGCGAAACGGAGTGATGTCGGTCGTAACCGCAAGATTTCCCACGTAAGTGGAGCCGCTGGCGTTGTCCTCGCTCTGCACGATGTCGGTCGCGGCGGTGGGACGCCACGTCGAGTGTGTGCGCAACTCACTCACGTAATCTTTCGCCGCGCCGAACAGGACGGTGTTCGAGCGCAAGACGAGCGTGCCCGTCAACAGAAACGCGCCGGACGATGTGCCCAGCGTGTTGAACTTCGGGATCATCACGCGCCCGTGCCCGGCAGCGCTGGCGTCGTCAATCGCCAGTTGAATGGCGGCGGTGTCATCGAGCGCGTCGCCGGGGACAGCGTTGTAGGGCGGGTCGGTCACGACGATGGTGGGCGGACTGCCAACGCCTTCGTACACCGGCATGCCGTGCACGGGCAGGTGTTGCAGGAACAGATCATCCGGCGGCGGGCCGCTGTTGGGTGTCGCTTGTTTTACGCGCTCGGCGGTCGTGTTGATGACGCCGTCAATCATGCTGCGCGTGGTGAATGTCCGCGTGCCGCTGGTGGTGCGCTGGTCAGTGTAGGAATACTCGTCAATCCGGCTCCACGTGCCTGCGCCGGTCAACGCCGTCAGCGAAGCGCTCTTCACGAGATTGGTCGCGCCGGTGACATACACGTTCCGGATGTAAAGGTTCTTGCCGCCGGGATTGTTGATCACACCATTGGTGTTGGGAACACCGGTCATCTGGAAAGTTCCGTCCAACAACGTCATGGTGTTCCAAGCGGTGTAGGTGGGCGAGGATGAGTTCTTGACTGTGATCGCCGGCGCATCGGCTTTCGTGATCTCGAATCCTGCCATGACCATCGGCACGAAATCATCATGGTCAATGGCGGCAATTGTCTGGCCAATCAACCGCGCGCCGAGAATCGTCGAGCCGGCGCAAGCGCTGCCCGCGGCGGTTCCGGTACGAATGCCGTAGCGGCCGCCGTTGACCTCGATGTTGACCGCGCCCCAGTTGCGTCCCGGCAAACCGTAGAACCCGGCGAACGCGTTAGTCGCATTCACGCGGACGTTGGCGATGAGCGAGCCTTGCGCCGACGGGAACACCACGCCGATTGCCCCCGCGTGGCCGTTGCAATCGAAGTCGAGATAGCGCAGTTCCCAATTGAACAAATAGGAGGAGTCCACCTGATAACCGGTCGGTGCGCCCAGAATGTTCGTGTCCGGTGGGTCCACTGCCGGCTGGTTCGGATACTGCGTGGATTGATACAACCGAAACATCAACAGCGGGCGCACGTTGTTCGTGTCGCCGAAATTGCCAACGGGCGTGTCCGCCAGCTTGATGACCGGGCGCGCGCCGAGACGGGAGCCTTGGAGGATGAATGCCTTCGACTGGCACGGATTCGCACCGAGCTTGACGCTGCCATCGGTATTCGTTCCGCTGGCAACATGAAAATCACGGCAACGCAACGAGTCCGAGATGACGTAGGTGCCGGACGGAAACAACGCGACGAGATTGTTCGAGTACGCGTCATTCACCGCCGCTTGCAACCCGGCCAGCGAATCGCCCGTGCCGTTGTTCGTGACGCCGGAGTAATAAGTCACCACGAGGTAACCAAGCTTGTAGCGCGGATCATCCTTCGCCGCTTGGGGAATGTCCGCCAGACAGTAGCCGACCCAGCTAATCAGCAACGCCGTCAAAAAACTGTGCTTCACTTCTTCGCTTTCTTGCCTTTCTGCGGCGCGGGAACGGAGCGCGGTTGGACTTCGACGAGTTTCCTGAACGCTTCGCGGCGCTGGTTGATCGCCACGGATTGAGCCGCGGTCTTCTGCCGCAGTTCGGCGAGAATGGCAGCGTGCTCCGGATGATTGGCGAGGTTGGTGCGCTCGCCGGGGTCGGTTTCGAGGTCGAACAGCATCTCGAACTCCGGCGGGCGACCGGCGAAGTCAACGTGCTGTTCTTTGAAGTTCATGATGCCGTCGTACATGCGGATGTATTTCCATTTCTTCGTGCGGATGCCTTCTTGGAAGGGATTGTCGCGCATGGTGAAAAGGCTTTCCAAAAACAACTCGTCGCGCCACGGCGCATCCTTGCCCTCGACCAACGGGCGCAGGCTCCGGCCTTCCATGAACTCCAGCGGCTTGGCGCCGGCGTAATCGAGAATCGTGCGCGTGTAGTCGAGACTGGAAACAAGATGATCGAGTTGCCGGCCGCGAAGGTTGGCGGGCAGACGCGGGTCGTGGATGATGCAGGGAAACTTGGCCGACAAGTCGAGGAGCAGTTCTTTGCCGCCCATGCCGTATTCGCCCATGATGAGGCCGTGATCGCTCGCGTAGAGGATGACGGTGTTCTTCGCAAGGCCGCGCCGTTCGAGATCGGCGAGGAGTTTGCCGATGACGTGATCCAGCCCGGTGATGGTCTGGTAATAGCGTACGTGGTGTTCGAGGCAGGTGGCGCGGTCATAGTTATAGATGTAGGTCTGGTTCCGACGGCCTTTGTCCTGGTCCATGATGAACTTCGGGATGAACCGATACGGATCGGTGCACGTATCAGCGGGAATCTGGATGCCGATGTCGCGATAAAGCGTGTCGTAGAACGGGCTGCCTTTGAGCTTGGGGTTCTCGTTGGCCGGACGCTTCATCTGATGCCATTCGGGATAATCGGGGTACATCGAGGTCGTCTGCGAACCGTGCGGCACGTTGAAACTGACGGAGAGACAGAACGGTTTGTCGCCGGGCCGGTCGTCGAGGAACTTTGTCATCGCCTCGCCCATGATGAAGGTGATGATGTCTTCCTTCGCGTGGTGATAGGGTTTGGTGCTGGGCGTATCGAAGTCCTTGGGAAGGAATTTTGTCCAGCCGTCGTGCGCCCACCAGAAATCGAATTTTTCCGATGCCTTGCCTTTGAAGGTGTAATACTCGACGCCGAACTTGCCAATGAACCCGGTGTGGTAGCCGGCCTTCCGCAGCAAGGCGGGATACGTGCGCGCCCACTGCGCCTCGGTCAGTTCGTAGGACGAACTGAACCCGACACCGTGCACGCGCTCCAGCATTCCGGTGAAGAACGACACCCGGCTCGGCGAACAAACCGGCGAGGCGATGTAGGCGTTGCGAAAGCGGACCGAGTCGCGCATGAGCCGGTCGAGGTTCGGCGTCTTGACGAACGGATGCCCCATCGCGCCGAGCGTGTTGTCGCGCTGGTCGTCGGTGAGGAGAAAGATAATGTTCGGTTTGGCCGTCTTCGGTGAGGCCGCAACGGCGGGAAGCGTCGCTCCGGCAACCAGCCAGAACACGGCAAGAGGAAGAAGGATGTGATTCATGATTGGCCGCGGGCGAGAAGGACGGGGACAGTGGCTTTCTGGAGAACCTGTTGCGTGGTGGAGCCGAGAATGAATTCGCGGATGCGCGTGTGGCCGTACGCGCCCATGACGATGAGGTCGGCCTTGGTCTGCAACGTCCAATGCAGGATGGCAACCTCGGCGTCGCCGTGCGCAAGCTGGGCGTGGGCGTTGATCTGGCGCGTCTCGGCTTCTTGCCGTGCTTCGCGCAGGAAGCCGGCGGCAACGTCTTCGCTGGTGTTCTGGCAGGCGGTGAGCAGTGTTGTTTCACAGCCAAGCCGCTGGGCAAGTTCCAAGCCGTCCTGTAATGCCCGTCGGGCGCCGCTGCTGCCGTCGTACGCGATGAGGATGCGCTGGATGGGGCGAAAAGAATCCGGCGTGACCAACGCGGGTTTGAGCGAGGCGCGGAGGATGCGTTCGACGCCGGAGCCGAGCATGCCGTGGCTCCACTGGGCGTGTTCGCCGTGCTGGCCGAGGACCACGATGTCGGCGCGTTGCTCATGGCGCAGCATGGTGGAGACAAGGCTTCCGGTATCGTGGATGAGTTCGCAGGGGATGTTGTGCTGCTGGCATTTTTTCTGGACGGCGGTGTGGATGGCGTCGGCTTTTTCGCGCTGGATATTCTCCAATTGCGGCACGAGGGCGGCATAGGGCTGCGCGCCGACGGCCCCGGCGAGGTCGGCAAGCCAAGGGCCTTCCAGCAGGCGAATGTCCGTGATATAGAGCGCCACCATCCCGGCGGAAAACTTTTCGGCCAGCCAGATCGAGTACTCGGCGGCCACGTCAGCCGCCGGAGAACCATCCGTGCAGAGTAGGATGCGTTTGTACATGTGTGCCTCCTTTGTCTGTTACAAGATAACCGACAACCGTCTGTTGGCCAATGGGGATGTCATTGTTTTGCATCTTTCTTCGTGGTGCAACGCCACGCGCCGGTGGGGTCGCGGATCCAGTTGTCCAAAAAGTACGCGAGACCACGGAATCCTTTGAGGGAGCGCAGTTCGTCGTCGAGTTTGCGCATGCCGGCCTCGGTGCCTTGCTTCTCGCCGGGGGCGCCGCCGATTTTTTCGACGTGTCCTTGAAGGGTGATGACGCCGCGGATGACGCGGATGCGGATTTGGGAAACATCAATCCAGTTGGAGGTGATGAGCTTGCGCACCTGGATGGTCATCTGTCGGTCGTCGGCCATGAGCAGAGGGTAATGTGGGGATTGCGCGTTGACAAGCACGGGGTTTGGTAGTAAGGAAACGCCCGCGTGCGCTAAGGGCGCTTAGCTCAGTTGGCCAGAGCACCTCGTTTACACCGAGGGGGTCAAAGGTTCGAGTCCTTTAGCGCCCACCACGAGTCCTTTTACTGGCGCGGGGGCGTAGCTCAATTGGTTCAGAGCGCTGCCCTGTCACGGCAGAGGTTGCGGGTTCGAGCCCCGTCGCTCCCGCCAGTTTTATCGGAATGCCCTCCTGCGCCAACCCTCGTCGAACTGCGACTTGTGACGACGCGTTACTCGACGAAAAGAGAGTTGCCGTCTTCCGTCCACTTGTCCTGCGGGAACTTTTTGTTTCGATCCACGATCACATTGCCCTTTTCGTTGACGCTGATCCCGTGGCGAATCAAGCCTGTTGCGGCAGGACCAACGACCACTGTTCCATCAGGGTCAAACACGGCATCATGGCTGCCGCAAATGATCCGCTTGGAATTGTTCGGATCCACGCGAAGCGCGTGGCCCATGTGCGGACATTTGGTGCTGGCGGCGAAGAGCTGGTTTTGGTGGCGGATGACGAAGAAATCGTCCCCGGTGAATTCCTCCAGAATCCCGTCCTTGGAAAACTTCTCCAGTGGTCCAATGTCAACGGGTGCCAGCTTCTTCTGGGGCTTCTCGGCGGCTTTCGCGACAGCGGCAAGAACGCATCCGGAACCGACGGCAATAAACTCCCGGCGGTTCAGCTTCCGGCAATCATGGCGTTGAGGACATTCGGGGGAGGAACTGTTGTGATTGGGCGGCATGGAGCCACTATGGTGAAATGAATTTGGCCTGTCAACCTTGTTGCGCCTGGCTGTTCAGCGCGCCGCCAATGGCCGGCGGTCAATTTTCAGCAAACCACTTGCTGTTTCTCCATCGCGCGCATCTCCCGGTAGAACGGGCTTTGGTTCAGCAGTTTTTTGAACCGCGCCAGAGCCTCCTTTTTTCCTTCCATTCCCGACGGCCAAGCCAGGTCGAAGAGCCGGACGGCAAGGCCTTCATGCCCGGCGTAAGTCAGGTTCAACATCGCATCCAACAAATCCACGGGCGCCCCCCACTTGGCTGGATTGGCTTTCTCGGCCTCATACCGCGCCTGGATTTCCCGATCTCAACGATGTGGTACCAGAAGCAACAGTGCGCTCCCATCGTGAACTCTTGCACCACGAGATTGGGCGCATACCCGGTGATGTTCAATCCCATCGGCAACGGAGATTCCTGACTCGATTCCCCTCCTCACAAATGGTGAAACACCCAAAAAACAATTGGCAACCGCTGTCGCCGCAGCGCCCCGCCTGAAACTACAGCGCGCGGTGTTGTTGGCGGTCCTGAGCGCCGAGCTTGTGCAGCGCGTAGGCGTAGGCGCCGATGGCGACCGCCTCGCTGGTGCCGAGCCGCGAGAGGCCGACTCCCGTGCGGTGCATCGGATCATAGACGACCTTGCGCGTCGAGCCGGGCACGGGGATTTCCTTCTTCTCGCCTTTCAGAAAAACATCGAGTTGCGCAGGGTCTTCGAGGTTGAACGCACGCTGCGTGAGCCGGCGGAGCGTGCCGCCGTCCGGGGTGCGATACAGGCTGTTCATTTCGTCAATGATCGCCGGCAAAAACAACGGCCATGCGCCGGAAATGCCGCCGCCGATCACGGCGAGTCCGTCCACCAGCGTGAGCGCCTGCGCCATCGCGTCGCCGACGACTTCGCCAAGCCGGCGGAACGCTTCCTTTGCCGCCGCTTGGTTGCCGGGGGCGTTGCCCATGCCGATGTCGAAAATGACTTTCGGTTCCGGGACTTCATCGAGCGGGAGGCCCGTCTCCGCCGCGTACGCGCGGCGCACGGCCCGGATGCTGGCGCCTTCCTCCGCGTTGGTGTCGGGCTGGAGCTTGTTCCGCAACAGCCAGATTTCGCCCGCGCAGATGTTGTCGCCGCCGAGCAGTTCGCCGTCGCTGACGATGCCGGCGCCGAAGCCGGTGCCGAGCGTGACGCCGAACAGGTTCTTGAACCGTTTCGGGCTGCCGGCTTGTTCGAGCAGGCTGTTGACGTGCGGCAGGAACCCGGCAATGGCTTCGCCATAGACGAAGAGATCGCCGTCGTTGTTGAGGAACACGGGGATTTGAAATCTCTCTTCCAGCATCGCGGTCAGGGCGACGTCGCGCAGCGCGGGAAGATTGTTGGGGGCGATGACAATGCCGTGCGCATAATCGGTCGGACCGGGAAACGCAAAACTGATGGCCACGGGCGGCGCGGGCAAGGATTGGCGGACGCGCTCAAAGCCGTTCACGAGGCTCGCAAGGCAACGATCGAGATGGTCGGCGTGGGAGGGGACGGAGAACGGTTGAATGGCCGGTTGATTGCCGCGGACGGCGGAGAACTTGAAATTGGTGCCGCCCGCGTCGAGTGTCATGACGATGCGTGGATCGTTTTCGTATTTCATCTGCTGGATGTAGATACACGAAGCCGCCGTCGAGGGCAAGAGAGCTGCGTCTTTTCAACCTTGAATCCCGATTTTTTTCTGGTTTACTGGCGGCCATGAACAAGCACACTTGGAACTTCTTCCGCGCCGGTGGTTTCGACCAAGTCAAACTGGAAACTGCCGCCGACCTCGCCAGCCTCGATCAACTCGACCAGAAACTCTGGGTCGCCCTCGCCTGCCCGACGAGCGGGCTGGAATTCAACGCGAAGACACTTGCGCTGATTGACGCCGACAAGGATGGCCGCATCCGCGTCCCCGAAATTCTCGCCGCGACGAAATGGGCGCTTGGCTGCCTCAAGGGTTCCGACACGTTGTTTGCCGGCCGCGATTCGTTGCCGTTGGCGGCCATCAGCGACCCGCAGATCCTGGCCTCCGCCAAACAAATCCTCGCCAACCTCGGCACGCCCAATGCCGACAGCATCAGCATCGAGGACGTTGCCGACACCACAAAGATTTTCGCCCAAACCCGTTTCAACGGCGACGGCATCATTCCCGTCGAGGCCGCCGAGGACGACGCGACAAAGGCTGTCATCAATGACATCATCGCCTGCCTCGGCGCCGAGACCGACCGCAGCGGCAAACCCGGCATCAACCAGGCGAAGGCAGACCAGTTCTTCGCCGACCTGCAGGCGTTCGCTGACTGGTCCAACAAGGCGGTTCTTCCTTTCGGTGACAACACTCCCGCCGCCGCGGCCGCCGTTCGCGCTGTCAGGGCCAAAGTGGACGACTATTTTGCCCGTTGCCGGCTGGCCGCGTTTGACGCCCGCGCGTTGGGCGCCCTCAACCGTCAAGAAAGCGAATACCTCGCGCTCGCCGCGAAGGACATGACCATCACCGCCGCCGAAGTGGCCGGCTTCCCGCTGGCCAAGATCGAAGCCGGCAGACCGTTGCCGCTCAAGGACGGCGTCAACCCCGCCTGGGCCGACGCCCTGCTTGCGCTTATTCCGCTGGCCGGCGGCAAGTCTGTGCTCAGCGAAGCTGATTGGACAGCCCTTGTTGCCAAGATCACGCCGTACGAAGCTTGGATCGCCGGCAAAACCGGCGGCACAGTCGAGAAACTCGGCATCGCCCGCATCAAGGAAATCCTCGCCGGCCCGGCAAAGGAAAACATCGCCGCGCTCATCGCGCGCGACAAGGCGCTCGAAGCGGAGTCCAACGCCATCGCCACGGTGGAAAAACTTGTCCGCTACAACCGCGACCTGGTGAAGTTGCTCCACAACTTTGTGACGTTCCGCGATTTTTACGGGCGCAAGGACAAAGCCGTTTTCCAAGCCGGCACGCTTTACCTCGACCAGCGAAGCTGCGAGCTTTGCATCCGCGTCGAGGACATGGCCAAGCACGGCGTGATGGCGGGCTTGAGCCGCTGCTACCTCGCCTACTGCGATTGCGTCCGCAAACCCACCGGCGAAAAGATGACCATCGCCGCCGCGTTCACCAACGGCGACTCCGACAACCTGATGCCCGGCCGCAACGGCATCTTCTACGACCGGCAAGGACGCGACTGGGACGCCACCATCGTCAAGATCGTGGACAACCCGATCAGCATCCGCCAGGCGTTCCTCGCGCCGTACAAGAAATTCGTCCGCATGATCGAAGAACAGGTCGCCAAACGCGCCGCCGCGGCCGAAGCCGCTTCCGACGCCAAGGTCAGCGCCGCTGCCACGACGGTTGCGACTGCTGACCAAGCCAAGACGCCCGCGACTCCACCCAAAAAGATTGACATCGGCACCGTCGCGGCCATCGGCGTCGCCGTCGGCGGCATCACAGCGGCCCTCGGCGCGCTGTTGCAGACGTTCTTCGGACTGGGCATCTGGATGCCGTTGGGGATCATTGGTTTGGTGCTCGTCATCAGCGGCCCTTCGATGCTCATCGCCGCCCTCAAACTCCGTCAACGCAATCTCGGCCCGTTGCTCGACGCCAACGGCTGGGCCGTGAATGCCAAGGCGAAGATCAACATCCCCTTTGGCGGTTCGCTCACCCGCATTGCCGTGTTGCCGCCGGGCGCGCATCGCGACCTCGCCGACCCGTTTGCCGAAGACAACTCCAGTCGCAATCGCGCGATCCTGTACGGCGTCCTGCTGGCCGCTCTGCTGGTGGGCTGGTACTTCGGCTCGTTCGAGAAGTTGATGCCCGGCGTCCTGCCAAAATCCGGCTGGGTCCAGAAACACAAATAACGCGCTCTGAGCGCAATTCTTGATCGTTGACAACAATCGGCGCGCGGCTTATTGTTTTTGCATATAAAACTTATTCCTATATGCAAAACCACCATGGCAATGCTCGAAGACGCGGGAACAAGGCCAAGCCGAACTATGACGTGCCGAGCCTGCGGATCGGGTTCCAGATTCTCGATATCCTTTCCAACCATCCGCGCGGAAGGGCGCTCACCGAGATTGCAGGCGACCTGAACTGCCCGGTGTCCAGCGCCTTCCGTATCGTGATGGCGCTGGAGGAGTTGGGACTGGTGTGCCGCGACCCGGAGACCAAACAGATCCGGATGACGCAGAAACTCCTGCTCATCGGCCAACGCGCCATCACGGAGACCAACCTGGTCGAGCATGCGCTCGACATCATGCGGGAATTGCGCGATCAGGTTGTGGACACCGTTCTCATCGGGGTGCGGGAAGGAGCCGAGGTCGTTGTTCTGGATCAGGCGATTGGCACGCGGATGTTCTGCTTCGTCTCCAAGCTCGGCTACCACGTGCCGGCGTATTGTTCCGCGCCGGGCAAGGCGATGCTGGCGTTTCTACCGGAGAAGGAGCGCGAGGAGTTGCTTGCGGCCACCAAACTGGTCCGGTTCAACGAGCGGACGATCACCAACAGGGAAGAACTGCGCCGCGAGTTGGCGGCGGTGGCGGAAAAGGGCTATGCGTTCGACAACGCCGAACAATTCGAGGGTGTCTATTGCATCGGCGCGCCGGTGTTCGACCGTGTGGGATACCCGGTGGCTTCCGTCTGGACGACCGGGCTGATGATGGATTTGGACCGCAAACGCATCCCCGAAATCGGCGCCACCGTTCGGGCGCACGCTGATCGAATTTCGGCACGGTTGGGATTCGCCCGCGGAGGAAAACCATGAAACCTGCCCTCGCAATCCTCACTGCCCTGCTACTCGCACCGCTGGCCGTGCTGGCCCTGGATGAGGTCATCATCGAGGCAAAGGATTTCGACGGCGGCAATGTCCGCGTGAGCTTGACAGGGCAACTCTACGCAGACGGGCACTCGTGCATCTGGCACGGCGGCGAGTCGCCGGATCGAGCGGAGTATGTGATCGAGGTTTCCGTCACGGGCGATTACACGTTGTCGGCGTTGTTTGCAGCGGCGCAGTCGCGGCCGGTCGAGATCAGTCTCAATGGGCAGAAGGTGCATACCGGTTTCGCCGGTGTGACGGGCAGTTGGCAGACGAAATCGGCGAAGTGGGAACGGCAATGCACGTTGCGTATCGAGCGCGGCACGCACGCGCTCGCGCTGGAGCGCGAAGGGCCGTTTCCGCACATTTGCGCGTTGCGACTGCAAGTGCCCGACGGCGCGAAACTGAAACGGCTCAGCCCGGAACAGCGCGCCGAGCGGGCACGGCTCATCGAGCAACAGGCCGAGATCAACGCGCAGATGAGGATGTTGGAAAACGTCAACAGCGAGTCTGTGCGGCTGGCCATCGAGGACATGGAACGAAGTTTTCCGGGCCGCTACGACGGAGCGAAACATCGTCAGGCGCTGGCCGAGTTTGAGCGTGGGCGCGAACAACTGTTGCAGTCGCTGGCAAACGGCAAGCCAATAGGAAACGTGTCGGCCAGCAATCTTCTGGCCGGGGTGCGGGCGGCGTTGCTGGCCAATCCGTTGCTCGACTTTGACAAGCTGCTGGTGGTGCGGCGCAGCCCCGCCAACAGCACCGGCTTTGTCCCCGCCAACTATTTGTCGCACGCCAGCATGCTCAACCGGACCAACTGGGTCAACGAGATCGCGCTGCTCACCGACTTGCGCGGCAAACCGCGCCTGCAAACGCTTCACAAGCCGCCGGCGACGCGACTCTTGCGCGATGTCCGGCTCGATTTCGACGCGCAACACGTCATGTTTTCCAGCATTGACGGGAACGGGCGCTGGGCTGTCTTTGAGATTCCCTGCAACGGCGGCGAGGCACGGCAGGTGACGCCGACGAATTATCCGGACTTGGATTTCTTCGACGCCTGTTATCTGCCCGATGGCCGGGTCATCGTGGCCTCGACGGCCAATTACCACGGCGTGCCCTGCCTGAACGGCAACCAGCCGGTCGCAACGCTCTATCTGTTGGATCGCGCGACGGGCAAACTCCGTCAACTGACCTTCGATCAGGACCACAGCAACGACCCGACCATTCTCAACGACGGCCGCGTGCTCTACCAACGCTGGGAATACAGCGACATCCCGCATTACTTCTCGCGTCGGCGTTTCACCATGAACCCGGACGGCACCGGCCAGCTCGCGCTCTACGGCAGCGGTTCGTGGTTCCCGACGGCGTTCCGGTTCGCGCAGCCGGTGCCGGATCATCCGACGTTGTTGGTCGGCGTCATCAGCGGCCACCACGACCACGGCGATTGCGGTCGGCTGGCATTGCTCGATCCGGGACTGGCCACCGGCTATCCGTTCCGCTACCGGCCCGCGTCGAAAGAGTGGGGCGTCGAAGGCAAACACGTCGCGCTGACGCCGGACATTCTGCCGGCGGAGAAGAGCGGGTTTGTGCAGTTGGTGCCGGGCCGCGGCAAGCCGGTGCCGGGCACGGTCTGCGATAACATCGTCAAGGGCGTCTATCTGAAGGAGCGGCCGGAGTTGATGACGCATCCGCACCCGCTCAGCAGTAAATACTTTCTCGTCGCGATGAAACCGTCGGAGCGCAGCCTCTGGGGCATCTACTTGGTGGACGTGTTTGACAACATGACGTTGATCGCCGAGGTCGTGGGTTCGGCGCTGTTCGAGCCGGTCCTGTTGCAGCCGCGGAAACGTCCGCAGGTGATCCCCGACCGTGTTGATCTCAGCAAGAAGACCGCCACGGTCCACGTCGGCGATGTCTATGCGGGGCCGGGCTTGAAGGGCGTGCCGCGCGGCACGGTGAAATCGCTGCGCGTGTTCGCGTACCATTTCGGCTATCTCGGCAAGGCGAGCTTCGAGATCATCGGCACGCAGGCCGGGTGGGACGTGAAACGCGTCCTCGGCACCACGAAGGTTGAAGCCGACGGCTCCGCCGAGTTCATCATCCCGGCAAACACGCCAATCTCGATCCAACCGCTCGACAGCGAAGGCCGCGCGGTGCAACTGATGCGAAGCTGGCTCGTCGGCATGCCCGGCGAACGCGTCTCCTGCGCCGGTTGCCATGAGAACCGCGCCGAGACGTTGCCGGCGAAACGCACGCTCGCCAGCCAGCGCGCGCCGCAGCCGTTGACTCCGTGGCTCGGCCCGGCGCGGCCATTCGATTTTGCGAACGAGGTGTATCCGGTTCTGCAGAAACACTGCATCGGTTGCCACAACGAGAAACCCATCGTCGGCCCGCGCAGCAAACCGTCGTTCGCCCAGCCCGGTGTCGCATACGACACGTTGCACCCGTACATCCACCGTCCGGGACCCGAGGCCGACATGGCGATGCTCAACCCGATGGAGTATCACGCCTCGACCAGCCCGTTGATTCAAATGTTGGAGAAAGGCCACCACGGCGTCCGCCTCAACAACCTCCCGCGCGAGTCCCGCGAACGTCTCTATTGCTGGATTGACCTCAACGTCCCGCGGCGCGGTTCATTTGAACTGCCGGCGGACAAACAGCACGTCGCCCAGCGCCGGTGCGAACTGAATAGGGCATTCGCCGACGTTGCTGTTGATCCCGAACAGGAATTCGCTGACGCCCGCAGGAACACGCCGGTCACCTTCGAACCGCCACCAAAGCAACCAGACGAACAGCTCGACGCACTCCGCGTAAACGGTTTTCCATTCGCCGCCGCCGCCGGCGAAGTGAAAACCGTGGACATCGGTCGCGGCGTCAAGCTCGTCTTGCGCTGGATTCCCGCCGGCGAATTCGTGATGGGCAGCCGCGACGGCGCGCCCGACGAACGACCGCGCTCCGTGGTCCGCATCGCGCAACCGTTCTGGATGGCCGAGACAGAGACCAGCAATGCGCAGTACGCGCTGTTCGATCCCGAACACGACACGCGTTACCTCGACATGCACTACATGAACCGCGTGACGCCCGGCTACATCGCCAACCATCCCGACCAGTCCGTCGCGCGCACCTCGTGGCAGGAAGCGACGCGGTTCTGCGAGTGGCTGAGCAGCAAGACCGGCTTCACCGCCAAGTTGCCCACCGAGGCTCAATGGGAATACGCCGCCCGCGCCGGCACCGACACGCAGTTCTTTTATGGGACGCTCGACGCCGACTTCAGCCGGTTCGCCAATCTCGCCGACCAATCGTTGCGCTGGTTCAAGATGGGCTACCCCGGCCCCGGCAATTTGCAGACGCGCGCGCCGTATCCCGCCGACAACAATTTCCCGCTCCGCGACGAACGGTTCCGCGACAAGTATCACGTTGTGGACTACGTCGGTCAAACGGAACCGAACCCGTGGGGCTTGAAAGATATGATCGGCAACGTCAGTGAATGGACACGCTCCGCTTACCGGCCGTATCCGTATCGCGACGACGACAGCTTCGCCGGACGTAAAGTCGCCCGCGGCGGCTCGTGGGCCGACCGTCCCGCCGACGCCGGCTCGTCCGTCCGCCGCGCCTACGAACCGTGGCAGAAAATCTATAACATCGGCTTCCGCGTCATCATCGTTCCCGACCGAGTTCACGTCGCAACAAGCGACAACGACAAATGAAACCCGCCCTCACACTCCTCACCGCGCTGTTGCTTGCGCCGTTGGCCGCGCTGTCTGCGCAGACGAAAGCGCCGGCCAAACCCTCTGACGTCTCCAAGACAACCCTGTCGAATCAACCCGCATCGCCTCCGGCGAAACAGATCTCCACCACACCAACGCCGAGAATGGACAATCCGGGATGGATGAGAATAGTCGAACGTGATGCTGCCGCTGCAAAGCGAGGAGGGTGGGATCTTGTCCTGATTGGAGACTCGATCACAGCTGGCTGGCGAGCGGGAGCACCGAGCGAGATTTGGGCGAAATACTTTTCAGCCTACCGGACCCTGAATCTGGGCATCTCCGCTGACAAAACGGAGAACGTGCTGTGGCGGCTCGGTTTCCCCGGAACGCTCGGCGGCTACAAGCCCAAATTGTTCGTTCTGATGATCGGCACCAACAACACAGGGCATCGTTATGGCACCGAAACCGCGGACGATACGGCGCAGGGCATTCGCGCGACCCTCGACAGGCTGGCGGCCAAGGCCCCCGAGGCCAAAATTCTACTGCTCGCGATTTTCCCCCGGGGCGAAGAAATCAAACGCAAGCGCAACGACGAGGTGAACCAGAAGATTGAGAAGTTTGCCGACAACAAGCGGGTGTTTTGGCTCAACCTCAATGACCACTTTCTCCAGTCCGACGGCACACTCTCAAAGCAGCTTTTCAAAGACGAGAAGCCCTACCCCATCCACCTCACCGCAGAGGGATATGAGGCATGGGCGCAGGCCATGCAGCAGAAAATCAAGGAACTGACAAAGTAATGAACCGTGGCAAAAAGTGTAAAACGTCGGCTTTCGTGTTATTATCGAGCCGACGCCTCTAACACAAGTTAGGAGTCAATAATGAGCACGCAATTTATCGTTGTTATCTCGGCGCTTTGCGCCTTCGCCAGCTTTGCGTTCGCCGAGCAGCCGAGGTCGCTCACGTTCCCCGCGCAACAAGCGAAGTTCGTGCGGTTCGTCATTCAAGCCAGCAGTTCGAGCCAGCCGTGCATTGATGAATTGGAAGTGTTCGCTGCTGACGGCAGCCGCAACCTCGCGCTCGCCAAGGACGGCGCGAAAGCCACCGCGTCGTCGTGCTTGCCGGGGCACGCGATTCACCAGATCGCGCACCTCAACGACGGGCTGTACGGCAACGCCCACAGTTGGATCGCCGCCTCCAAAGGCGAAGAGTGGGCGCAAATCGAATTGCCGGCGCCCGTGTCGGTCTCGAAGGTTGTTTTCTCGCGCGACCGCGAAGGGCATTACAAGGACCGGATGCCGGTCTCGTTCGAGGTGCGTCTTTCGCTCGACGGTCAAAAATGGCAGACGGTGTCGAAGGTGGTCGGTAAAGCCCCACCGACAGCAGTCGCATCCTACACGCCGCCGGCGCCGTTGCCGGATCCGATGACGTATCTGGGGGTGGTCGAGTATGCGTTCCTGTGCGAGCGCGCGACGTGGCAGCGGATGAACGCCAACGATCATCTCTCGCCGTTGTTCAAGGAGATCCCGTACTGGAGCCGCATCGCAAAGCTCTCGCCAACCCAGCGGGTGTTCGTGCAGATGGAGGAAATGATGGCCCGTCTGATCGTGAAAGGCGTGGACGTTTCCATCGAACGGGAGGAACTGGACAACATGCGCCGGCGCAATGAAAACCAGAGTCTTTATCTCGACGCGCGGCTCTCGAAGCGGCGGCTGATGTTCCGCGACCCGGACCTCGCGCTGCTCCAGAAGATTCTCTTCGCCAAACGCCACCCGTATCTATCGTCGCACAACTACAGCGACATACTCGACTCGAAGTTCACGCCCGGCGGCGGTGTCTGCCTGTTGGAAATCCCGCGCCGTGATGGCCGGCTCTCGCCGGCGCATGCGAAGTTGACGACGCTCTTCGACGCTACGAGCGGTATCGCACGCGACCCGATGTTGGATTTCGAGGCGCGCAAGGTTTACTTCGCGTTCCGTCCCGACAAAGCGCGCGACGGCGAACAGGAACCGTATTGGCACTTGATGGCGATGAACACCGACGGCACCGGCGTGCGCCAACTCACTGACGGGCCGTTCCACGATTATTATCCGTGCCCGTTGCCCGATGGCGGGCTGACATTCATCTCGACGCGTTGCAAGGCGCGGTTCCTCTGCTGGCGACCGCAGGCGTTCGTGTTGTTCCGCATGGACGCCAACGGCGAGAACATCCGTCCGCTCTCGTTCGCCAACCTCAGCGAATGGACGCCCGCTGTGATGCGCGACGGGCGGATTCTCTGGACGCGCTCCGAGTACGTGGACAAAGGCGCCGATTTCGGCCACACGCTCTGGGCAACCCGGCCCGACGGAACACATCCGGAACTTGTCTTCGGCAACAACACGCCGAACTGTTACATCAACGCCCGCGAACTGCCCGGCTCGCGCGAGATCCTCTGCACGATCTTCTCGCACGGCGGCGACCACAACGGGCCGCTCGGCCTGATTGACCTCGCCAACGCCGGGTCGCCATACGACACCAACGCCGTCGTCAACCTCACGCCCGACACCACACCGCACTACAACATGAAGTGGCCGCGCCAGGAATGCTGGCGCGATCCGGTGCCGGTGACGCGCGATTATTTCCTCGCCAGCCACGCCCCGGCGGATCGGTTCGGCTTGTACGTGGCGGACCGCTGGGGCAACCGCGAGTTGCTCTACTTCGATCCAGAGATTGGCAGCATGACGCCGACATTGCTGCGACCGGAGCCGAAACCTCCGCTCCTCAACCCGCACGTCCCAGAGAAGGAAGCATCGTTCACGGTTGCCGATGTCTATCAAGGCATCGAACCGGCGGTGCCGCGCGGCAAAGTCAAATACATCCGCGTCTGCCAGGAAGTGCGCGCCGACCTCGAACAGTTGACCAGCGGCGAGTACCGCCGCGATCATCAGCCGTTTCAGGATTTCTACGCGACGCCGATTCACAAAGTGAACGGACCGCACGGCTGGCCAAGCTACGTCGCGAAGGCGTCGCTCGGTATCGTTCCCGTCGAGGCGGACGGCTCGGCCAACTTCTACGCGCCGGCAGAAAAGGTTCTCTACTTCGAGGCGCTTGACGAGAACCTGAACGAACTCCAACGGATGCGCAGCGTGATCCAGTTGCAGGAGGGGGAACAACGCGGTTGCGTCGGCTGTCACGACCCGCGACGGGCCGCGCCGCCGCAGAAGCAAACGATGGCTTCCCGCCGTGCGCCGAGCAAACTGGAGCCGCCGCCGTGGGGCACCGGACCGATTTCGTACGAGCGCGTCGTCCAGCCGGTCTGGGACGCGAAGTGCATTCGCTGTCACGACGCCAAGCACAAGCTCGGCATCAACCTCACCGGCGAACTTGATGTCGAGAAAGTACCGGCGAGTTACCGCACGCTCATCAAGGGCGGTTTCGTCCATTACTTTGACATGACCTACAAGCTGCGTCATCACAAGGCCGAGCCGATGACCTTTGGCACCTTGCAGAGCAAGCTCTGGAAAGTGCTCGACGCCGGGCACAACGACGTGAAGCTGACGCGCGACGAGATGCACGCCGTGAAATGCTGGATTGACCTGAACTGTCCGCTCTGGCCTGACTACATCCCACGCCCGCTACGAATCGCGCGGTCTCAGTAAGACAGGAGAAACAGAACATGGACACCTCCGGTAACTCGGTTTGATGAGATGGCTGTTGTAGGCCGCTTCTGCGAAGCGGCGTTTTTGCCAGGCATTTCGCCGACTCGCAGAGTCGGCCTACAACCAATTGTCGCCACAGGGGAGTTACCGGAGGCACCCATATGACAAAAGCTGCCGCAGCCACGGCGGCTAGGGAAAACCCTTACAACGAAATCAGCGAAAGTTTGATGGTTGACGGTTGGTGAAAGGCGTAATATCTCCTGCAAGGAGAGCACCTAAATGGGCAATTGGCTGCAAAAAACAGCGACGGCACTACGATTGACGGGTTCCGCGAAACCCGAGGAACCACCGGCTGCCCCAAAGCACCGCGGCGAAGTAGCGGTGCTGGCTGTTGACGACGATGCCGAGTTTCTCGCCACAATCCGTCCTTTGCTTCTTTCATACGGTTTTGAGGTTTATACCGCCGGGTCTGGTCCGAAGGGGTTGACTATTCTCGCCTATGCCCCTGAGAACTTGAAGGTCTTATTGTTGGACTACCAGATGCCCGGATTCGACGGCGCCAAGACCATGCAGTATGTCCGTCAAGTGCGTCCCAAAATCAAAGTCATCGCGGTGACAGGAATACAGTACGACCAGTTGGCGCCGGAGTTTCGTGAGAGTGTGGACAAAATCATTTTCAAGCCATTCAAGGCTGCCGACCTGGTCGCTGCCATCGAGGAGGCTATCAATCCGCATGCGCAGCCCGCGGTCACGGCAGCGGCGTCCGCTCGACCGTAAGTTTGTCGCCGATTCGTTCCACGGAAATCCGTCCCCAACTCAACGTCGTTGTTCGATCCTGTACAGTGCGGTATCGGCCCGCAAAATGAACGCGTTGTCCACAACCGCCGGGGTCGCCATGATTTTGCCGTCAAGCTGGTTCGTTTCCAGCAGCTTGAACTGTGGCGACGCCGCCACAACAGTCGTCTTGCCGGTTTCGCTGAAGAAATAAATCCGCCCGCGATTGTGCAGCGGCGACGCCGCGTGCGCGCCGCGCAACACCTCGCGCCATCGTTCCTCGCCGGTGCGCGCATCGAGACAAATGGCCACGCCGCTGTCAGTGATGAAATACACCTCGCCGCCCACCCGCACCGGCGAGGGAATCGCCGGAGCCGGTTTTTCGTATTTCCACACGACGGTGGCGTTATCGGGACGAATGGCCCAGAGGTGCGGACGGCCGAACCCGGTGCAGACGTAGATCAGGCCGTCGCCGAGGACGGGCACCGGCACGTTGGAGAAGCCCTTGACGGCGCAACGCCAGAGTTCCTTGCCGGTCAATGGTTCGTAGGCGTACACCCAGTCGGCGCCCTGACTGATGAGTTGGTCCTTACCGGCGACATTGGCAATGGCGCACGTCCCGTTGGCTTTGCGGCAGTCGGGGTTGTCGTGGAGCGTGCCGCTGCGCGGCGTTTTCCATGCGAGTTTGCCGGTCCGCGTGTCAAGGGCGGCAACGTACTGCGTATTGCTGCCGTCGCAATTCACGATGAACAAGCCGCGATACAAAAGGGGCGAACTACCCGGCCCGATGGCGTGCTCCAGTTGCAGTTCCTCGCTCCGCCACAAGACCGCGCCCGTCTTCGTATCGAGGCACGCCGTCCCGGCCGTGCCGAAATTGACATAGACGCGCCCCGGCTCGATGACGGGTGTCGGCGACGCGTGGCTGTTCTTCGCGTGCACAAACACCGGTTCCTTGCGCTGAAACACGGTGACGTTGTGCAACAGCTTGCCGGTGTCGAGCGCAACGCCGAGCGCGTGCAGTGTGCGCCCATCGTCGGTTGCCGCAGTCATCCACGCCTGGTTTTCGCAGATGACCGGCGACGACCAGCCTTTGCCGGGCAGCGGCGTTTTCCAGACGACGTTGTCGTTCTCACTCCAAGTCAACGGGAGACTGGCGTTCCCCGTCTCGCCTTGGCCGTTTGGCCCGCGGAATTGCGTCCACGGCACGCTGGCCGCCAACAAACAGAATAAAGGTGTCAACATGCGCGCCGTTGTAGCCGGGTTTGTTCCGGCTGGCAAGAGTTGTCGGCGCTAATCACCTCATTCTCGCTTCGGCCGCGAAGTCGAAGAGCGGGAATGCCGCCAGGAATCGTAAAGCCCCGCGCACGCCAGCAGGGGCACCGTCAGGAAGATCACCAAGAAAGGCAGGAACCCGAAAGCTGTTGCGGTAAGCGCGACAAATGCGGCCACCACAATTATCGCACCGATTCCGGACATTGGAATGCTTGTGTGTGTCCGTCCCCAACGCCAATTCCTTCTGATACGAGGGTTCAAGGCAAGACACACGATGACACACGTCAACACGAGCAACACCCAAGCTATGGACGGATACGCTGTCATCCTTTCCTTTGAATGTTCCGTTAGCAACGAACGCCCGGCCTGTCAACGCTGTTCCCGGCCGTATCGTAGCCGTAAGGTTCCTTGCGCACGCAGTTGCCGCTGGTTGGTTTGGGCGTCGTTTGGGTTTTGTTTGTGTGGTTGCCCACGGAGTCGAGCGTGTAGTTGAATCGGGGCAGGATTCAATCTTTTCGTGAATGGTGAAGGTGCGACCCCGGCGAGTAAATGCCCACGCCGAAATGTTGTCAAGAGATCGGGTCGGGTCACGGGGATTGCGCCCCGTGACCCTCCCACACCACCGGACGTGCGGTCTTCCGCATCCGGCGGTTGAACATTGCCCCACATCACGTCAGAGCCAAGTCCGTCGGAACCCAGAAGCCATGCCGCCGCAGTATCGCGTTGCGTAACGCTTGTTGCATCACGGGACTGGCCGCAATCCGCCACGCGCCTTTGCTGCTCGATGCCACGCGCAGCCCATGACCCCGCACGCCCAGCAGTCGCAGCTTGCGCTGCCTTCCCCGCCAGTCGTGCCACCGCAACCAGAAGCATTTCCGAATGTGCCGTCGAATCCAGCCTTCCCAGCGCGTCACGTTGCGGCGGTCTTCGGTCAGCCGGTAGTAGCCCCACCAGCCTCGCACGAAGGCGCGCCAGTTCTCCCGCAGCCGTTCGCTGCTCAGACTCTGGCAGCTTCGCCACAGCTCCCGCACTTTCGTCTTGAAGCGTGCCACGCTCGGCGGCGCCACTTCAATCTTCAGGTCAGTCCGAATCCGAAACCCCAGAAACTTCCGTTCCCAAGGCCGGCCCACTCCGCTTTTGGTCGCGTTGACTTCCAGTCGCAGTTCGCACGCCAGCCACTGGCTCACGCTCGCCAACACTCGCTCCGCCGCGCGGGGACTGCTCACGTACATGTTGCAGTCGTCCGCGTACCGCACAAATGCCAGTCCGCGTCGCTCCAGTTCTTTGTCCAAGGCGTCCAGATAGATGTTGGCCAACAGGGGCGAGAGCGGTCCGCCTTGCGGCGTGCCTTCCTCGCTCGCCACCACCACCCCTTCCACCAGCGCGCCGCTGCGCAGATACTTCCCGATCAGGCGCAGCACTCGCTTGTCGCGCACCACGCGCCCGATGCGGGTCATCAGGATGTCGTGATGCACGCGGTCGAAGAAGCTCGTGATGTCCATGTCCACCACCCAGCTTTTCCCTTGGCGCACATGCTCGCGTGCCACGCGCACGGCATCGTGCGCGCTGCGTCCCGGTCGGAACCCGTAGCGGTGCTCGCTGAACAACGGTTCCCAGATCGGTTGCAACACTTGCAACAGCACCTGTTGCACAAACCGATCCATCACCGTCGGGATGCCCAGCCTCCGCGTTCCACCGTTCGGCTTCGGAATCTCCACCCGCCGCACCGGACTGGGCGTATAGGTGCCCGCCAACAACTTCGCGCACACCCGTTCCCCGTGTTGCCGCAGGTGGGACTCCAACTGCTTGACCGTCATGCCGTCAATGCCGGCGGCGCCTTGATTGCGTTGTACCGCACGCAAGGCGCTCCGCGCATTCTCACGGCTCACGGCCTGTTCCATCAGGTTCTCGTACATTGCTTTCTCTCCAAGGTCGCGGTCATCGCCAGACTGGCCGTCGCGCTCTCCGCGACTGCGGCGACTCCATCGCCTCGTCGCAGGTTCTGCCGGTGCGGGACCTGACCGCAGTTGTCGCGCCCGTCCGTTTCCGACGACTCTGTGTCCGTCGCTGACGCTTCCTTCGTAGCTTTGTTGGTTGTTCTTCGGCCCTTCGCTGTTCCCCGCTTTCGCGGAGCGTCCTCGCTACTATGGCCTCTGCTGACTCCCGACGACCTCTCGGCTGTCGGGTCTCCTCGGGTCAGTGCTGGTTCTGTCGGCGCACGGCGTCAGGCTCTACTCCATGTCGTTCGATGAAGGTTGGGCTTCGCGCGTCCTAGCCTGCTCGCCCGCGACATTGAGCCTCGCTGCCTGTTCGTGTTCCTACGCCCGCGCCTTTGTCTTCCGTCCTTTCAGCCTGCGCCTTGCGGCCTCGGCCTGACAGTTCGACTACGGTTGGTCTCATCTCCTCCGACGGGCACCTTCCAGCCCGCAAGACCCAGCACCTGCCGAGCACACTAGGGACGAGCCGCCGGCTCGTCCGCGTCACCGGCGCGAACGTGAGATCCAACGTGGGAGCCGCCTCAGTGCGGCGACGGGTTTGGGCGGTCGGGGCGCCAAGGCCCCTCCCACATTCAAGAAGGGAACAAAGGCAACCGGGGCGGCTGCCCTACAATGGGCAAAACAGCGGCAAGCCGAAGCGGAAGCGGTAACTCAATGTGGAGCAGGTTTGCAACCTGCTCTTTAATGACAAGGAGGCAGGTTGCAAACCTGCCCCACATTCAAAAAAGGGCAAAAAATGGTCTAAACACCTGACAACTGTTGGTTGAGCAGGAAAGCACGGAAAGGCGGTGTTGCGATGAGCGAGACGGTATTTCGAGAGATGTTGGAAAAGATGGATTTGCACGAGATCGAGCGGTTGAAGGCGGCCAAGGAGGCGCTGACGTGGCTTGAGGGGAAACGACAGGCAGTGCGGGAGGAGTTGGCCAAGCTGGAGACGCAGATCGCCGATCTGAAGGAAGGACGACTCGATCCCAGCAGCGTGTTGCCACGACGCGGACCGGAGACGCCCGCGAAAGGGCCTGCGCGGAAACGACGGAAACAAGAAGGGTCGTTGATGAGCCGCATGTTGGAGGTGTTGCGAGGGAAGGAAGATGGCTTGGGGATCGAGGAAATCACAAAGGCTATCTTGGAGGGCGGATACGAGACGAAAGGGAAGGACTTCCGTCAACAGGTGGCGATGGCGTTGTCAAACGCCGAGGAGATCGAGCGGGTGAGTCGCGGCGTGTATCGCCTGAAGGCCGTAAGGTAAAAAAATCAGTTGTCAGGTGTTGACCCCACCTACCCCACCTATTTATTTGAACCGGAATGAGTAGAGGTCGGCCTCGGTCATCACAACGCGGAGCCGCACGGGCCGGCCGGCGAGGGAGGACAAATCAGAGTTGTCTTTCCAAGTGACGGCGCCCTCGATGCGGTCGCCGTAGAGGGTCGCGCTGTCCGCCAAGGTGAAGCCGGGGATCGGCTGGCCGCCGGGTTGTTGGAGTTCCACGCGGATGCCGCCGGCGGCGCTGGTGCTGTAGTTCAGCACGAGTTCGCGGCCGGAGAAGATCAGGGGTTTGGTCAGCAGTTCTCCCTCTGCCGAGCCGGCATGAACGGAAATGAAGCCGTCCGTGCGAAGAACATAACGGTCGCCGCTGCGGTGGTAGATGGAGATTTCATCGGGACGAAGGAAATGAATGTTTAGTGCAACGTAATTGGCGCGGTTGATCCAGCGTTTGGGATCGAGTCCCGGCCGGATGAACGCCTCGGTAAACGTGCGGTCGTAACGGGTCGAACCGGCGCGCGTGGACATGAACAGGACATCGGTGACGTTGTCGTCTTTTTTGTCGTAAGCCGGCGCGTCGCCCCGGCCCGGCACAAAGCGGGTGGGGAAAGAAAGGTAAATGTGGGGCGCGCGCGGATACGGCGCGGTCATGTTGGTGTAGAGATGTTCGCCGGGCCGGTTGGGGTTCATGGCGACTGGGTCGCTCCACTTGATAAAATCGGGCGAGGTGACACGGCTGATGGTGCGCAACCGGTCGTCGGGAGTCCATGTGCGGAAGTAGCAAACATACAATTGCTCGGCTTCCGACCAGAAGGAAACATTTGGCGAATCGAAGGCGTGCCGCCACTGCGGCCGATACGGGATGACCTCGCCTTTGTTGGTCCAATGGATGCCGTCCGGCGAAACGAATGCGACCAGCCCATGACCGGGCTTGTCGAGGCCCAATTTGTTGCCGGGGCCGGGATGTCCGGACAGCGCCTTGTAGCGTTCGGTCGGGGGAATGCCCGGTCGGGTGTCGAGAAACGGCATGAAATTTTCCAACAGCCTCGGTTGGTTCGCGAGGATGACGTTGTTTTCTTTTGTGCCGCCGACCTCGTGCAGTCGGAGAATGGGGAATCGCCACTCGTGGCCGTCATCGCTCTCGGCATAATGGATGACTTCACGCCCGGACGGCTCTTCCTTACGGGTCGGGAGGGCGGGATCGCTGCCGCGATACCATGCGCGGTACAGATTGCCGTCCTTGATGACGGTAACCATGTGATGCACCGGCAATGGCGACTTGGGGCGGGGCGTCTTGACCGGGTGATACAGTTCCAATCGCACGCCTTCCATCCGCTCGATCAGGAGCCGGTCCACAAACAGTTCCAGACGGGAACCAATGTTCACCGGCGACTCGGCGCGCGCAAAACCGGCAGCGCACATCAGGAGGGAAAGAAGCGAGGTTTTCATGTGAATCACCAGTCATCCTTGGTAAAGCCGGCGCGCCGTTTGGTCGGCGTGTCGTAGTTGCAGGAAACGATGTGCACGTCCTTGACCTTGTCCGGCGGGATGGCGATTTCCACGACCACGCCCGGCCGGTGAAGGAGGTGATAGCCGTCGGTGGACGATTCCTTGATCACGTGGCCGTCCAGTCGGACTTCGGTGATGGTTGCGTCCGCGTAAGGGATCAGCAGGCGGATGGCGAGGCCGTGTTGGATTGGCCCCTGACTGATGGCTCCCTCCAGCGCCTTGCGTTCGGGCCGGGGACCGCCAAAACCGCCGTACGGAAACAACGCGGCGGCGGCAGCGAGGCCCGCCGTGTCGAACTGAGGGTTGCCTTTCAGGCTCTCGATGACTTTCGTGACTTTTCTGTTCCGGATCATCGTTGTCCCGTTGGTCGTGGTGGCCACGTACCCCATCAACGTGCCGCGCGCAGGAGTCGGCGCGGCGGTGCCATAGTAGAGTTGCGGCAGTTTCTGCCAAAGCTCCACCCGGCTGCGGCGTCGTTCGCTGGCCGTGCGCCCGTAGGCGGCAACCGCCAACAAGGTGTGATTGGCGATCTGATTGACGGGATAACTTTCATAACGCTCGTAGCGTCCACGCTCATGACCGATCTGGAGGGCGCGCTTGGCCCGGGCAATCAGGCTTTCCTCGTAACCGACCTCCATGATGAAAGCCAAGGTGTGATAGCGGCAGTAAGGATACAGGGTGAAGATGGGATAAGCGGTGCGCAGGTAGAACGTGTAATCGGGAAAACCTTCCACCTCGCTGGTGGTGCGGATCTTGCCGTCGTCCTGCTCGCCGCGCGTAATCAGTAAACCCTGGGACTCGGCGGCGGCGTCAATTTTTTGGGCGACATCGTGCAGGAACGGACGCGCGACTGCCGATGCCCAGGAGATGCCGGTGCTCTCCCACATCGTGCGCTCGGCTTCGGTGAAACCATGGAAGTCAACATGCAACTCGGGCTGGTATTCATCCATGATGCGTTGCATGGCGGCCGCTTCGGGATGCGCTTCCGGCTTGGCCACGCCGTGGACGCTCCACAACCGCACGCCCGGCGCCGCCCAGCCGCCGTAGATCGGGCGCGACTTGTCCAGTTCGCCGCCGGCAATGAAATCGGGATCGGTGTAGGGCACCACGAGCACGATCTGCCGTCTGCGGAGTTCCGCCGCCTCCGGGTCATCGCTCAACAGCCATTTCATCAGTCGCAACAGGCCGGTGCCGGCGTTGAGTTCTTTCGCCACGTGGGCGGAAGTCAGTAGCGCGACCTGTTTGTCCTCATCCGCGACGCGCCGGTCCGTGATTCTTCCCATCAAGATCGGACGCTTCTCCAGAGTCGAACCTCGCGACTCGAAGGTGAACCGGTCCGGAAACTTTTCCGCCCATCGTGCGAATCCCTTCCCAAGCTCCTCCGGTGAAGGATGCTCGAGGACAGTGAGCCGTTCCGCGACCACCGGCGTTTGACTGGACTCTGCCAGCCACGCCCCCAGCAACAGGCAGACGCCCATCACCAGTTGCAGTGGAAACTTGCGGGAAACACGGCCCGGCCCGGCGTTGCGGGCGCCGGTTTTCCGGTCCGCTTGGAAGAAATCATTCATGTCCACGCTACTGAGGTTCTGTCGCGCTCAGTCCCACAAGGTCCGCCAACAACCGCGTCGCTTCCACCAACGTCACATCCGGCGCGGCCGCGACGTCATTTGTGCCCGGGGTGACCGGCTTCGGCAGCCCTTCAAGGTCGGCGAGCTTGAGCGTGATCTCGTATTGGGTTTCCTTCGCCGGCGGATGGTCGGTTCGGGCTTTCTTGCGCGCCTCGTCACGCTTCTCCTGCTCGGTCTTCTCCTGAAGGCGTTTCTTCTCGTTGAGCGAAACGGCGGCCTGTGCCAGTTGTGTGCGCAACCGCTCGCTGTCTTCCCCCAGCCACACAAACTCCTGTTCGTTCGCGATGCGCGCCGCCGAGCGCTCGCGCAACGCCGGCAACTTCGGTTCGACACGATTCAACCGGGCGTGGCCCGTCGCCGGGATCTCGTCCCACGGCAACGACGTCGCCATCTGCGCCTCGCCCACCTTGAGCACGGCGGAACCGGACGGCAGCACGAGATCGGGCAGGACACCCTGGCGCTGCATCGAGCCGCCGGCCGGCCGGTAGAACTTGCGGATCGTCAGTTTCAACGCGCCGGGGTTGGCGCCGCCATCGAGGCGATTCTGCTGCATGATCGGCCCCAACTGGATCAAGCTCTGCACCGTGCCCTTGCCGAACGTTGACGGGTCGCCCACCACCAGTCCGCGCCCATAGTCCTGCACCGCCGCCGCGAGAATCTCCGACGCCGACGCGCTGAACCGGCTCGTCAACACCACCAGCGGCCCGTCGTACAACACCGCCGGGTCGGTGTCCTCCACGACGTTGACCCCTCCGTTGGCGTCCTTGGTCTGGACGACCGGGCCGCGTTCAATGAACAGGCCGGTGAGGCTGATGGCTTCGTCGAGGGAACCGCCGCCGTTGCGGCGCAGGTCAAGGAGCAGGCCCTGGACGCTCTCGCGTTTCAATTTCCCGATCAACTTCGCCACGTCCGCTGTCGCGCCCTCGCGCTTGCCCTTGCCGTTGTCGGCGCCCATGTAGAACGACGGCAGGTCCACGACGCCGAGCCGCACCGGTTTCGCGTCCTTGCCCGGCAGGTCCACGATCCGGGCCTTGGCTTGCTGTTGCTCGACGCGGATTTCGTCGCGCACTAGGGTGAGGGACTGACGGACCGACGCATCGGCGGCGTCCACGGGAATCAACGTCAACGTCACCTTCGTCCCTTTGTCGCCGCGGATGAGGCGGACGGCGTCCGTCAGGGGCATCTCGATGATGTCCACTGGTTCCTTCTGCTCCTGCGCGACGGCGACGATCCGGTCGCCCACCTTGATCTTCTTGCTCAACGCCGCCGGGCCGCCCGGCAACACCTCGCGGATCTTGCAGTAGCCGTCCTCGGATTGCAGGACCGCGCCGATGCCGCAGAGCGAGAGTTTCATGGAGATATTGAAGTCCTCCAACTGGCGCGGCCCCATGTAGTCGGAGTGCGGGTCATAGACGCGGGCCAACGCAGTCAGGTACATCTCGAAAATCTGGTCGGCGTGGAGTTTCTGGATCGTGCGCCACGTGCGGTCGTAGCGCTTGTGAAGGAGCTTCACGATCTCGGCCGGTTTCTGGCCGCCGAGTTTCTCCGCGAGGTATTCGTGACGGAGATGCTGACGCCACAGTTGCTGCGCTTCCGCAAGGTCGCGAGGACGCGCGGCGTGTTCGCGGTCGAACTTGTACGTCTCGTCGCCGGCAAACTCGAACGCCTCCTTCTCCAGCAGTTCGTGGACGAACTTCGTCCGTTGCTCGTGGCGTTGCAGGTAACGGTTGAAGATGATCCGGGCCGGGCTGGTGTCGCCCGTCTTGAGCGTCAACTCCATCAACATCGTCCGGTAAGGCGCGAACTCCGCGACATCGCTTTCCAGCAGGTGCATCTTCGCGCCGTCAAGCAGGAGGAGGTAGTTGTCGAAAAACTTCGCCGAGACCGCGGCGGCGTCGCGTTGCGCGGCGAAGTGCGACTGCGCGAGCAGGCTGGCGGTCACGCGCGCGATCACGGCCTCGTGGGCGGCATTGGTGCCGGCAAAGACCGGCAGGACCAAGAACAGCGCGAACAGGCACTTCATGGCGTTACCGAACACGGTTGGCGTCGCCTCCGAATCTGTCTCTGCTTTGTATTGCGTATCTCATTTCAAGGGCATTTCTAGACCGGTTGCCAAGCAGACGTCAAGACCAGTGACCGTCTTTCGTCGGCTGGCAATCCTGGCGAAGGCGCTCGGCCGGAACAATGCAGTTCAATTCGCCCGTGGCAGGCGCGACTCGTCGGGTATTGTGTAACAGCTGTTACACAACACCCAACACCCGACGGAGTCAGGTTCTTAGTTCTTTCGTCGTGAGATCTGACAACAGAACGTAGATGTGGCTGGCAGCTTGGAGGACCACGCTCTTTGTCTTGTCCGCCGGCTCGTCGCGCAATACGTGGGTCGCATCGCGGCACGTCCAAGCCTGCCACGCAGCATCGGAGGTCAGTGCGGCGAGGAAGATCGCCGTGGAGATAACGTGTGTGTTCATGGTGTATTCGTATCGGTTGGACCGGTGAAGCCGGAACCGACGGCAGCGACGCGCAGTTCGCTCGCCGTGGCTTTGCCCTGTTCCACCCACGTGACGAATGGCGGTCTCATGTCGGGATGCAAGCCGCCGAACACCGTTGCAAGCGGCAAGCGCTACACCAGAACAGAGTGCGCTTGTCATGCTTATCTCAACGGCACCGGTTTCGTGTAGTCGCCGATTGGATCGTGTCGCGCGTTGCCGGCGGGCGAGACTTGGAGCGGCGCCACCGGCAATTCGATTGTTTTTCCCTGAAATGCGATGCGCTCCAAACGGGAGCGCGTCAGCGTGGTGCCGTACCGATCATCGAGCTTCTGCCAGATCCACCACAGTTTCTTCCATGCTTTTCCCTTCTCCTGCTTTTGTGTCAGGTCAAGCTCGGCGGCGTTCTTGTCGAACTTGAACACGTCGTTGCAATCGCGCATGGATTTGTTTTTGCTGTAAATGGCGAGGATTTTTCCCTGCCACCAGCCGGCGTGGGCTTCGCCTTGGTTGCCGTCGAACCAGTTGGCCGCGGTTTCGCCTTTCGCGTTGCGCGGGCCGCTCATCGTGTGTCCGAGTTCATGGGCGAACACGCCGAACAAACCCACCGTATCGAGCGAGATGACGCCGGTTTCCTTCGGGTAAAAGGCGTTGACGGCCCAGCCGCCGCCACCGCCGGCGGCGAGAATGATGACCATCGGTTCCTGCGGCACCGGCGAAGGCAGCCACGCATAGAGGCTGTCGGTGATCTTCGGCAGTTCCTGTCGCACGGCCTGCAACAGATTCGCTTTCTGGTTTCGCGCGTAATAAACCACTGCGCCCTTCAGCCGTTCCTCCAGTTCAGGATAAATGCCGCCGCCACCACCTTGTGTTTGTGAGAAACGCGCTTCGCCGCCCACCGGCGCGCTTCCGCCGGCGGCCCACGTCACGATTTCCTTGAGCACGGCCTGTTTGGCCGCTGCTTCCTGCTTCGACGCTTTCTTGTCGCTCTCGATCTCCTTGAATGACGAGACCAGCACCACGCGTCCTTTCCCCACGACGCGTCGCGAGATGGCCGGCGTGACTTGCCACGCGGGGCCGAGCAGGGTGTTTGACTTGCCGGCGATGAATGATTTGAAGTCCACGCCGAACGTGGTGGCCAGACTCTGATCCGCCCATGCCGCCAATTGTTTCTTCTGGCGACCGATGCCGTTGTCAACGATGACAAGGCCGCCGCCGTTCTTCACAAACGAGTCCAATGCAGCGCGTTCCTCCGGCAGATAAGATTGTGCGTTGGGATCGGACTGGAGAGTGATCACGACGTTGAAGCGCGGATTCGGCACCCAGCCAAATGCACGGATCGCCTTGCCGTCATCAGCCTTGCTGATCGGGATTCGCATGCGGCTGAATTTCCCGGGTGTCAGTACCGTATCCAACGAGGCATGACTCACGATGGAGCGGAAGCCCAGCGAATGCAGTTTTCCCGGTAGCCCCCACATCGTGGCGAATGCGCACTGGTGCGCCAGATCCACCAGCACATTGATGCCGGTGTCGTTGTTGACCTTTAGCGGCGAATTCGGGAAATGAGCAGCCAACTGCGGCGGCAGCGTCTGGCCCGATTTCCAGGTGCTCTCCACCAATTTCATGTCGGGCATCTGCTGTGACACAGCCCATCGCGTTGATGTAAACACGCCTGCGAGAAAAACAGCGAATAACAGTTTTGATTTCACGACGGTATTGTAGCGACGGACTGCGCGTGAGCAAGTGCAGACTGTCCCGTGTCACTCACCCACGCGAAGCTGGCGTGAAACGGAACCATCCTTCTTCACACCGCGAGCAGAGACGCGGGCGCCGAACGTGATGGTGTCTTGAGAGCCGTCGGAAGTTGTCAGTTTCACGGTGATGTCGGCGTTGCCGCGCACGAGTTCCGCTTTCGGGAGCGACGCTTCGTTGCCGATGCGATGGGGCATCAGCACTGTCACAAACTGCATTGTTGCGCTTGGCTCCGTGGTGCCCGCTGTCAGGTGCCATGTGTTTTTGATGTCGCCAGACTTGATGCGTTCCGGCTCCGGCTCGTAGCGGTCGTTTTGCGAGAAGCTCAACGCCAGCGGCCAGAGGAACCGGACCTCCATCGCCGCCGGGTCGCGGTTGACGCGCAGTGTGCGTGACGATTCTTCGACGCCGATCTTCTCATAGGCGTGCAGCAGCCATTGGAACGTCGCAGGCTCCGCCGCCACCAAGTCGTCGAACATCACAAACACACCCGGCTTCACGTGCACGACGTGCCGGCGGAAGCGTTTCAGTTTTTTGCCATACGCCGGCGCGGCTTCGCCCTCGGTGTAGTCGTAGCCGTCATTGGAGACGAACGCCGTGATGCGACCTTGTGCGCTGGAACTGCGTTGCACCTGCCCTTTGCCGTCCACGAGGATGCTGTTGACTGAGCGCGTCGCGCGCGTCCACTGGCTATGATGCGGCGAGCCGTACCACGGGTAATAACCGGTCGCGATGGCGAGGCTGCGGCCAAATGCGTTGATGACGAATGCGTTTTGGTCGGCATGACCGTGGCTGACACTGCCGTAGGGACTGCTCCGCATCAGGAAATCAATGTCGCGCTCGCGGTCGCCGAGCGCGGTGTGCATCGAGACCAACCCCGCGACGGGAAACACGCGCGCCTGCGGCAGTTCCACCGGCGAGCGCGCCTTCAACGTTGGGTCGTAGGTCGCCACGCTCAACACGCCCGCGCCCGGCTTGAACCGGCATTCGTCGGCGTACCATCGAAGATACGGATCGCGCGTCAACGAGGAGAACGCGTACATGATCTGGCCCAGCCCGGTCGGCGAAGCCTCGTGGCCGTCGCCGAACGGGCGTTGTTCGTGATACGGCGTGGCGGTGTAGAGGCCGAAGAATGGCGTGTTGCGGAAGAACGGTTTTTGCATCAGGTCAATGCCGGTTGCCTGCTTCAGCGCGACAACGAAATGGACGGCGAAACTCATGTACGCGCCCCAGTAGCCCGGTCCTTCCTGCCAGCCGCCGTCGTCGCCGCCCCACGCCGGGTAGCCGGTCATGTAAATGAGCGTGCAATACTCCAGCCACTCGCGCGCCTCGGGCCAGTCGTGGATGAACGACAGCGCGCACTCGCCAAGAAACCCCGGCAACCGGCCCGCGTGGCTGTCATAGGGACAGTTCTCGAACGGTTTGCGTTGGAGATGTTTCAGGAACTGGAGCGCCCGCGCTTTCATGTTCGGCTCGATCTTCGCGCGTTCCTCCGGCGTGAACAGGTCGTACGTCCAGTCGTAGGCGCGCGAGCCGCGCATCATCACCCACATCGGCGGCTCGTCGTACGCGAAGAAACTCGTCGGGCCTTCCGGGTCCCACGAGAAGAAATATAGGAGCCGGCGTTTCGCTTCGAGGCCGAGCCGTTTATCGCCGGTCAAGAGGTAGGCCAGCGCGCAGTCTTCCATCTCGTCCATCGGCGGGCGCGTCGTTCGCATGATGTTGACCGCCCACGGGCCGCGTTTGCCGGGTTCCTTCGGCTGATAATCCGGTTCCGGCACCAACGGCTTGCCGACGACGCGCTCGCAGGACTTCACCAAGTCACGCACCGAGCCTTTCAGTTCACCTTTCGCCGCGGCGCGGACTTGGGCGAGACGTTCGCCGCCGAAGAACAACCGCGGACGGTCGCGCGGCACCTGTTTCACCGCGCGGTCGAAATCTGGAAACGGAAACGCACGCGCTGTTGCCGGCACCGTGAACGGACGCGCCCGGCCAAACTCCGTCCCGACTCCATAACGCCAGAACCATTTACCCGCCGCGAGCGTCTCGCGCGGCACGAACACCGCGCGTTTCAAACCGGTGAACGTCCGGCTCGTGGCGAAATTCTCATCCTGCGACAATTGAAGTGTGTAAGTCGCATCGCGTCCTGCCGGTACCCAGATGAACGGCGGCGGCGTGATCTCGACCACTTGGTTGTCGGCAGGATGATAAGGTTTCTGCGTCGAGGTGGGTGTCTGGTCGAGCGCAGCCAAGGCGATGGTGGAGGCGATGAGAAGAACCGGCAGGAAGATTTGTTTTCGGTTCATGATGGCAATGCGATTGTGTTCATTGGAATCGTAGGCAGCAGCCGCCGCTCAGTGGCCGGCGTAAATGAAGTGAGCCACGACAACGGCCAGCAGCACGACAGCGTCGCCGACCGCCACGAGGAAACCGCGTTGCAGCGTGCTGCGCGCGGCCACCTTGCCGATGAAGGCGGGGATGATCGTCCAGCCGACGGACGCACAACCAAACAGGATGCCCACGGCGCGACCGTGCAACTCCGGGGGGAAATGACTGAGCAGCAGCGCCATCAGGTTCGGGAAGAACGGCCCGTAGATGAGACCCGCAAACAGAATCAGTCCGAGCGTCAGCGCGCGTTGCCGTGACACGACCAGTCCGATCAGCGTTGCGACGCACAGCACGGCCAGCACGATCAACGTGAGGTGGGCGAGGTGAACGGATTGGGCGACGTTCAATCCCGCCGCGCCAACCACCAGAGCCGCAACCAGCCGCGATCCCATGAAGCACAGCCAAAACCCTGACAGCGCCCAGCCTGCGATGCGATTTGTTCTCTCCGTCGTTTCATTCGCCGGCGCGTGCGAGTTTACGAAGCTCGTGGTCCACGCCGCGGTCGAGGATTCCACCGGCACCCAGAACATCAACGTCACTGCGCAGAGCCACATCACCGGGTCGCCGACCAGCGCACCGAAGCCGGCGGGAGCAGCCACCGTTGCGGCCTCCATGTTCACAACCAGCGCGAAAGCCGCAGTCATGCCCGCCACCGCACCGAGCGCCGTTACTGCGCGGGGAAACCCGATTTTCCGGATGAGCAACACCAGCGCCGGCGGCGTGAGGAACGCGCCGAGGCCGAAGAAGAAGTTCAGAAGATTGCTGGCCATGAACACGTTCGCGTAGGCCTGATACATGAGCGCGTTGACGACGTTGATCAATGCCGCCCAACCTGCCGACAGCATGAGCACTGCGACGACCGCGGTCGAGTATTTGCGTCCGCTGCTGAGCAGGATGAACGACGCGGCGACGAGCACCGCGCCCGCAACGCAAACTCCCTTGCGGCCCCACGCATCGGCGACAAAGCCGCACAACAGGATGATCGGCCCGACCATCAAGCCAAACGAGGAAACGAGTCCGCCCGCTTTTGCTTCATCGAGTTTCAGGCGTTCGCAGAGCGGCAACTTCAACGCACCAAGCGCGGCGTAACCCATGCCTGTGACCGGCAGGCTGAGAAGCATGAACCATTGAAGGAGAGTCATGGCGGCAGTTTACGCTGAACCGCGGCCAGAATACAATAGGGCACCTCCGGTAACTCAGGGCTTACGCATCAACAATCCGTAACAATTCCTGTCATTCCGAGCTTGCGAGGAATCTCTGGAATCCCTCCGGAAAGAAGTTAGAGATTCCTCGCAAGCTCGGAATGACAGCATTTTCTTGATGCGTAAGTCCTGTCCGGTAACTCTCAAATCGTTGTAGGCCGACTCTGCGAGTCGGCGATTTCACGAAGGATTGCGCCGCTTCGCAGAAGCGGCCTACACCAGAAAAGCAGTTACCGGAGGTGCACATGCGTCGCCGTGGATGACTTGCGCGACATCGTAGGCAGCGGCCGTTGCCGGGCAAGTGCTTTGTTCATGCCAATCGGGCAAACCCGGACTGTCCTGTCGCGCTGCCAGCTTCGGCCTGCAAACGTCCGGCGTCGTGCAAGGCCGTGAGTTCACCACAGACTTCGCTGAGCGCGGCAAGCAACGTGTCCACCATTTCCGTTGAGTGCGGCCACATCACGTAATACTGGCCCGACGCCAGGATGCCGCGCTGCACCATTTTCCGGATGTAGAGTGTCTTGGCGGCGCCAAGCTCGAACGCGAGCGATGGCGCGGCCGGCATCCCGCCGATCTTCATGCGCAACGACGGATGTTCTGCGGCGATCTGCCGCAAACCGGACTGGAGTTTCTCGCCGAGCGTCCATACGTGTTGTTGCGCGGACACGCGCTGCATCTTGCGAACGCACGCGAGCGCCGCAGCCGGGCCGACGCCGTCCGTCCAGTAACTGCTGGAAATGAAACTGGCGTTGGCGGCATCCATGACTTCGGCGCGACCGACGATGGCGGCGCAGGGGAAACCGTTGCTGATGGCCTTCGCATAGACGACAACATCGGGCTGAACGCCGAACCGCGCGCACGCGCCGGGAAAACCGAACCGCCAGCCGCTGGTGACTTCGTCCACCATGAACACAGCGCCCGCTGCGCGGCACGCGGCGGCGACTTTGTCGAGGAAGCCGTCGCGTGGCAACTCGGCGCGCATCGGTTCCATGAGGACGGCGGCAGGTTTGTTTTTCAAGGCAGCCTCGAACGACGCATAGTCGTTGTAACGAAACGGTATCGCGGTGCCGGCTAACTCGCGGGGCACGCCGAGTGGTTGAAGTCCCGGCAACAAATGACCGTCGAGCGCGTTGGTCTCGCCGAGGTTGGCGGCGAGATACCAATCGCTCCAGCCATGATACCCGCAAAACGCGATGCCGCTGCGCCCGGTCGCCGCGCGCGCGATGCGCACGGCCTGCGCGAGCGCCTCGCCGCCGCCACGCGCATAGCGGAGGCGTTGCGCCCACGGATGAAGACCGAGCAACAGTTCCGCCAACTCCACTTCGTCCGGCGACACGAGGGTGCAATAGCTGCCGAGGTTGACACGGCGCTTGACCGCCGCGTTTACGTCGGGATCGGAATAACCGAGCAGGATTGCGCCGACGCCGCCGGTGAAATCAAGATAGCGACGGTTGTTCGTGTCCCAAATGTAGGCGCCTTCGCAACGCGAGTAATATTGCGGCCACGTTGCGGGGTCGAAACTCACGGCGCGCTTCGAGAGCAGTCCCGTGCCGCATGCGATGCGCTGTTGCGCGCGCGCCCACAACTCCGGCCCTGTCGGCGCGGGCGGAACATCTTTCGTCTCCAGGTGCGGGGAAAGCAGGCGCAGCGCGTTGTCGCGGAAAATATCGCGCAGATCGCCGTCGTTTGCGCCGGCGTTCTCACACGCTTCGCGCAGGCAGAGCAGCGACTCGATGCCGACAAGCGTGAAATTCTCGAACGGCGTGACTGCTTTCGCCGGCAGATCGTCGGCATAAACCCACGTGAACCCGTCGCCCATCGTGAAACATTTGCCGCGCAGATTGCTGATCGGATAATCGGAGCCGTAGAGCACGCGGCGCGGGCCGAGAATCTCCAGCGCGGCACGCATCGCTTCCGTCTCGGTCACACCGGCGGTGTCCACGACGACGTTGTCGAGGTCAGCGAGGCTGGCGAGGCCCGCGAGCGCATTGCGGTAGTTGAACGAGCGCGCGACGTGGGCGAGCACGACGCGGCAACGCGGATATTTCCGGCAGAGCCGACGCAGGCTGTTGAGGTTGTTCTCGTCGGCAATGCTGAGACTGCGGACGATGTGCAACATGAGCACACCATCCATCTCGTTGCAGGTTTCCCACATCCATTCCGGCGCGAACTCCTCGATCGTCGCCTGCGCCGAGTCGGCCACGGGCGCGTAGAGCCGGTACGGTTTGATGCCGACGAACCGGTGTTGGGCGATGAGTTGACGCGCCCGCGACGGGTCGTCTTCCGGCGCCAGCAACGCGAGCGCGCGGCTCCCGCTGCCGGCCACCTCGCCGGCCACGAAAGCGTTCTCGCCGGCGCGGTCGTTGCCGGGGCTGGGATAACCGAAGACCAGTCCGCGGACGACACGACCCGGCAACCAGCGGGACATCGCTTCGTTGAATTGACGCAAACCGAACGCGGTGTCGGCTGGAATGAACTCAGGGCGTTTGCCCTCGGCGAAATGACGGCTGTGAAAGATGTGAACGTGAGCGTCGAAAACCTCGCGCGGCACGAAGTCGTCCAAGCGCGTCTTGACCAGCCGTACGTCTGGCTCGGTCAGTTGATCGCAGAATCGCATGGTCGTAATCGTAGCTGTGACCTTTGTGAACACAAGCACGGAAATCATGGTATGATGGGAGCCATGAAGACGATTGTCTGTTTCCTGATGCTGGCCTTCTCTCTTGCGGAGGGCGCGAAACTCTCCGACTCGATGTCGCTCACTGAAATCGAACAGGCAATGGCGTCGTTTCCGCCGTCATGGAAGCATGGCGACCAGCGCGCGTTCATCGCCCGTTCGCTGGACAAGATCGTCTGCGTGCAGGCGCGCGATTCGATGACCGATGCCGACCGGGCGCAACTCCAACCGCTACTTGCGTTTTACCGGCGCTGCGTGGATCGCGGGCTTGACTCGCTGGAGCGGACACAGGTGAAGGACGGCGTGTTGGTGGTGAAGTTCTACTCGTCGTCCTTCGTGCTCAAGAGCGCCGCGGGCACCGTGGCGATTGATTTCTGCCAAGGCCCGATCAACAACGGTGGCGAACCCGAAGAGCGCGACACGCGGCGGACCGGTTTCTTCATGACGCCGGCGCAGCGCGACCGTCTGGCGCGGTTGGTGGACGTGAGCCTGATCACGCACCGACATCACGACCACTCCGATTATTCGTTGTCGAAGCGGCTGGCGGCGCGCGGCAAGCCGGTGGTCGGCCCGGCGCAACTCAAGACACTTTGGAAAGATCTCGCCGACAAAATCGCCGTGCCGACCTACGAGACGGCGCAACGGTTGGGGCCGGTTGAGTTCTACACGATGCGCGGCTCCCAGTGTTCGAAGAGCGAGCAGAGCGCTGATGGCAAGCGGCTGGGTGTTCCGAACACGTCCAATCCCAACGCTGACACCGAGACGGTTGTTTACATCTTTCGCGTCGGTGGCATTGCGTTCTTCCAAGCCGCCGAGAATCACATTCCCGCCGACGCGTGGCTGCGCAAAGCCATCGGCCTCGGTTTTCGTCCACAAGTGTTGATGTCCGCCGGGCAATATCAAGGCGGTTCATCCGCTCGCAGCGTGCTCAACAACTTGAAGTGTCTTACGCTGCCCCTCCACGAATACGAACTGATGCACGAGGGAGGCGGCAACCGCACCACTCCTTGGTTCTCCGGCACCGCCCGCTCACAAGGAACGATGCCGCTGTTTTGGGGCGAGAGTTTTCTGCTCACTCACGGTATCGTGAAGGCGTCATCGTCCCGCTGACATCTTGATCAGCGCCAACGATTGCGGCGGTTGACGCCAGCGACCTGATTCGAACGTCAGGTCGCGCAGTCCATCGCCGCACAGGAGGCGACCAGACGCAATGGAAACGTTTTTGAGATTCATCTCGATGCCGTCTTTCCGATTGGATCGGTTCACGACGAAGAGCGCAATCGTCCGGCCATCGGCGCTCTGCGTGGCGAAGGCGTGGACGAATGACTTGTCGGTCTCGACCTTGAGCAGGCGCGAGCCGATGTTGGACGAGAACAATTTCATGACCTCATACGATGCGCGCGGAGCGCTCGTCTGAAGATCCAACAAACTGCGGTCGCCCCATTCCCGTCCGGGAAACCGCAGCGGCCAGAACGTCGCCAAGTCCACGCCGCCGGCGATGAACCGCGCAATCGCCTCCGCCTGCATCATCGCTTGCTCCATCGGACTTGCTTGAACGCTCTTGCCGATGTTCCATTCCGTCAGTGCGATCAAGATGCGCCGATTGGGAAACTGTTCATCAAGAGAACGGCGAAGCGCAGCCACTTCCCGGTCCATGCCGAGCGCGCCAAAATAATTGTGGATGACGGCCATGTCCATGTCCGCGCCGGCGATCCGGAACAAAGCCGGCCACCAAGCCGGGCCGGTGCGGTATTTGCGTTTCAACTCCTTGAGGTCCGCGCCGGGCTTGAGTTCCGATTTCGGAACACGGTCAGCCGCGCCGGCGCCGATGACGCTCTCCGGGCCGGTGGCGCCGATGCGGATCGCGGGGTCCACCGCTTTCATCGCGCGGGCGAAACGGACGAACGCGGTGGCGTATTGATCGGCGGTCATGTTGGTCAGCAGGTATTGTTCGTTGCCGATCTCCCAATAGCGGACGTTGTAGCCTTTCTCCTTGTTGCAGTAGCGGACCCAATCGCACGCCTCGCGCACACCGGCGTCGAGGTCGCCTTTGAGGAAACTGGTTTCGAGATTGACCACCAGCATCGGCTCCGCGCCGACCTCGCGGCAGAGTTTCATGAACTCGTCGGTGTCCGTCGTCGCCGGGCCGTCCTTGAACGGGAAACGCTTGCGGTTCTCCAGCGTGCCGGTGCGCCAGTGATAATTCTCGGCGGCCGTGCCGCCGGGGAAGCGCAGCAACCGGCACGGCATTTCGCGCAGCCGTTGCGCGATGATGCCGTCGCGCAACGACGCGTCGTCCTCAATCCAAAAGAGCGCGTTGACGCCGAAGAACAACGGGTTGATCTCGCGCAAGACCGTGCCGGCATCCACCGTGACGCGGCATTGTCGGAGCGCCGCGGCTTCCGTTGCGTCGGCCCGGCGCAACGAGGCGTCATCGAACCAACTCGTTCCCGGCAGCGTCTCGCGGCGTTCGCTGACGCAGCCGCCGAAAAGTTGGAAGCGCGCTTTTCGTTGCTTGCCGGTCTCGAAGGTTGTCCTCAGTAATTGCCACTCAGCGCGCGGCTCGGCGATTGCCGCCGTCAATGTCTGCCAATCCTCCGACGCGATGCGCAGGACCGGACGCAGTTTGCCGTCGCCCTTGACCCACACCGAGGCGACATAAGTCGTGTCCGCTTCGACTTCCGCTGTTTGATCAAAGTGCGCGTTCTCGTTTGCGGCATCAGTGGTTTTCTGGTAGCGAAGGCAACCGCCGGCGCGTCCGCCGTCCGGTTGCGCGGCGTAATACTTGCCGCCGGTAGCCGCCCAGTACCGGGACGGTCCGTCAAAACCGGGATCGCGCAGTAGATTCTCAGGCGTTGCCGCGATGCCGGTCGTCGCAACCGTGAGGAGCAAGAGACGTGCAATCCCTGTCATTGGGGACGCTGGAGGCCGGTGACGTTGATGACGCTGATGGTGTAGGGTTTGTCGAACGCGGTGTTCCGCAGGCCGGGGAACGGCATGTCGAAGTTGACGACGATCAGTTCGTTGCCGCGCAGGGCCGGCTCGCACGGTTGGTCGAGCCATCCGCCGGCACCGTTGGTGTCCGCGTTTTCCCAGAGCGTCGTGACCTTGCCTTCCGGCAGCCAGACGACTTGGATGGCGTTTTTCTCGGAGTCGGCGACGTAGATGCAGTTGCGCTTCGCGTCGAAGAAGATTCCGTCCACGCAGGTCATCCGCGGCCAGTCTTTCACGAACTGCGTGGTGGAGGCGACGCTGCCGTCGGGCTTGAAAGCGACCTTGTACATCACGCCGTCGCCGAAGTTGCCGCTGTAGAGGTTGCCCTCCGCGTCAAACGTCAGGCCGTCGGCGCCGGCTTTCTCGCCTTTGCGGTGCGCGACGCCGGGGTCTTTGCAGAGTGTTTCCCACGTGGCGATGCAGTGCGGGTCCTGCGCAAACTGATCTTTCGGCAACAGCTTGACCGGTTTGCCTTGGTTCATCTCGTCGAGGCCGATCCGGTAGATGCCGCTGAGCGCCTTGTCCGGCAAATCGAAGAACGTGTCGGAGACGAACACGGCGTTGCCTTTGAACATGACGGCGTTGGAGAGCTTGAAGCCGTCCACGACGACCTCGCAGCCGGTCGCCTTGCCGTCCTTGACGTTCACGCGGAGCAGGCGGCTCTTGTGGTCTTTATTGTAGAAATACTGGTTGTCGGCCACGTAGAGGTTGCCGTCGGGACCGAAGTCCATTCCCATTGGGCAGGCGCGGCCGGTTTCGGGATGCGCGGGCAGGTCGCTGAAGAACTCCCACTTGTTGTCGGGCGTGATCTTCATCAACTTGCCGGGGTGCTTGTTTTCCTTGGCGTTGGTGTTGAAGTTCGGGCAGGCCACGATGATGTCGCCCGTCTTCGGGTTGAGCCGCACGCCGTCGGGCGTGTTGCAATCATCGCCGCAGGTGACGAGCAGCTTCGGTTTGAATTCAGGCTTGCCTCCGCAGCCTATGAACGAGACCGCCAGAATCAGACTCACAACAGCAAATGAAGTTTTCATAAGTTCTCCTTGCGCGGCATCGTAGCGCGCTTGCGTCCCGGTGCAAAGATAAAAGTCCCGCGCGGTCGGACGCGCCTACTGGCGGAGCGGGGCGAGCCAGTTTCCTGTTGGGCTGAGCGCGCGGTGCGCGTGCAGCCAGAGCGTGAGATACGCGTTGGCGAGACTGCCGAAGTCTGATTGCTCGCGCGGCATGAAGTTGGTGAACTCGCCGTCGCCGTAAATCCGGCAGTCCTGATGGCGCTCCTGGTATTTCACGATGGCGGTCGCGCGCAACCGAATCCATTTCTCCGGCGGCTCGGCGAGGTCTTTGCCCCAGCCGAACACGTAGGCCCACGTGTCGAGGTTGTAGAAGATGGCAAGCCGGCCTTTGAACCAGTCGGTGCCTTGCGGATAATAAACCTCGGCCTGCCCCGGCGCGTAGATCGCGCCGCCAGGCGGATGGTGCGGCGGCGACGGCCATTTCTTCGCGGCCAGCGTGCGCCAGATAAACTCGGCGCGGAAATCCGCCGCCTCGGGAACCGTCTGGCCGGCCAGCGACTGGACGATGTGCGCGTGCAGGTTAAAATTCACACAGGTCATGTAGTCGGGGTGAAAAAGGCTGTGGTTGATCAGCGCGCCATCGGCGCGGACATTGTAACCGCGAAGCCAGTCTTTGACCGGCTTCCCATCCACGACCGCCTCGCTCTTGAGGTCCTGCTCCAACGCAAAAGCGGAAATCATCAACTCGCTGCCGATGCGTTTCCATCGTGGAGCGTGGGGATGCTTTGGCATCATGGCGCAGGCGATCTGATGAACCGTGGCGTTCCACGCGTTCTCCTCGGCCTTGGTGTCGCCGCCTTTGCCGTTCCAATACGGCACGCGATAATCGGGCGCGAGAAAACGATTCGCCTCGAACTCCACGATCTCCACCAACAAGCGCCGGGTCTCCTTGTCGAGTTGGTCCCACAACATCCAGCCGGCTTGGGCGAGGTCCGCGGCCCAGAACGGCGACTGCCACGGATACTTCCAGCTTTCGCGGTTATGCGCCCGCGCGGCGGCCTTGATCAACCGCAGCGTTCGCGCCAACGCCTCGTCGAGCGGGACACCGACGGCCTTCTCGTCAAACACGCCCGTCTTCAAAACGATTGCCGACGCAACCGCCACGGAGCAGACGGGCCGGGTGAAGTTGTGTGGGTCCACCTTCTTAAAGTCCCGCCAGCCGGTCTCCACTTTCGCGGCGCCAGCCGGCGCCCACGCGAGGTTGTAGCGCGCCGCGTTCAACAGCGGTCGCGCAGCAAGCTGGAGATTATCGTTGGGCGCTGCCCGATGCTCGAAACGTTTCCAATTGATGGGGACAACATCGGCCTCGCCTGCCAAGGCCTGAACAGTGGCGAGGACGAGGATTGCAGCGCACTTCACGCCCACAAGTTCTCGCAGGTGGCGTGCATCACGACCCGGGTTGGCGGACCGTGTGAGTGCTTGTGGTTGTGGGCGTCGTTGACGCCGGTGTAGAACAAATGCCAGAGGCCAGCGCGTTGAACGAGCGCGTGCGGCGCGTAGATGCCGTAGCTGTCCGGTTCACCCGGCTCGCCACGCGGGATCCAAGCGCGGCGCTGATCGCGCTGCCACGTGATCCCGTCGGCGGAGAAACAGACTTCCAAATCCATCGTCTGGGCTTGGACGCGGTAGTGGCCGAGCATTCCGATGCGCCCGCGCGGCGTGTGCGTGACCGACAAATAATAGAACTGCTGGTCAACGGGATCGTTGGCATCCGCCACCAAGATGCGCCGGCGATTTGTCCAATCGAGTCCGTCCGTGCTCGCGTAGCGGTCAATCACGCGAATCCAACCGGCGGCGTTGTCGTGGGCGATGTATCTCGGATCATCTTTGGGAACCTCGATCAACGCCACCGAGTACATCTCGAACGTGCCGTCGGGCAGCCGATAAACATTCGTGGCGTCGTTCGACACGAGCCGAACGGGCGCCGGCGGTTCGTTGTCGGGACGCGTCGCCACCTTTTTGGCGAGACGGCTCAACCCAGCCTCAGCAGCGGTCCGTCCGTCCACGGCGCGGTCGCTCGGATGGTAGAGGCAAGGCCGATGCGGGTCGAGCACCCGAAACCGCCGGCCATCGTCGCTCTCGGCGGCCAAGTAGCGGACGACCTTTGGTCCGTGCGCCCAGAAGTAGAGACGGTGCCGATTGCCGGGCAGTGGGACATGCACGGCTTGAACTGGACGCCAGTCGCGCGGCAGGTTGCCAATCGCCAGCGGCGCGTCGGCCGGCTCGCCTTCGCTCAACACGGCCGGGCAACGCTTCATCGGCTGGCCGGGGCGGCCCTCCGCGATGCCAACGTTAAACGGAACATTCTTACCGGAGACCGAGAACCAGAGACGCCACGCGCCACTGTCGAGCGGCTCGACAACGCTCGTGAAATTCTGCACCCGGCCGGACTCGTCGGAAGCCAGCACAACGCCGCGTTTGCGCCACGGATTAGCTCGCAGCCGCGTGGATGTTCTCGACGATGTAACACACGAAGTCAGGGATACTGCCCCGGCGCCAACAGTGGCCATCGTCTTCAGGAACACGCGTCTGTTGATGTTATTTTGCATGGTGGAAATGAAGTCTAGTCGCGGCCTGTGTGAACACAAGCACCGAATCCCCGCCGGGCCAGAGAAGTCATCATGCGCCGCGTGATGGTTTCGAGGACGCGCCTCACGCGGAGCGTGAGGAGTACTTTCATCGCTTCGCGCGCTTTTGGAAAGTCTTTCGTTCGAGTTCCCGGCCATCCAGGGTCTTGAGGGTGGCGGTCATCTGGCTGGAGTTCTTGTCGAATGTCAGAAGCAGATAGCTCGCGCTCTTGTCGAGGAAGGCGGCTTTCGGATCAATCCCGAAGCTGCCATTGCCGCGCACCGATGAGTTGTAGTAAGTGAAACCGTTCACCTCGGTCCGCTCGGCGTGATAACACTCGCCGGAGATGCCGAGCGTGCCCTTGCTGATCAGCCGTTCCCACGCGCCTTCGGCGTGCGAGCGCACGGTGCCGCTGGTCTCGCCGTAGAGCGTGATCACGAAGCCCGCCTTCGTGGCGTTCATCGCCTGCTCGTACCACTTCAACTGCTCGGAGTCCTTGCCAAACGGATGACACGCCTGGTTCGGCGTCCCGAAGTCGCGCGTGTGGCTCATGTCCACCGAAATGAAGCGGAGATCGAAGTCCGGCATGTCGAACGTCCAGAGCCATTCCTTGCCGGGCAACGCGAAGAATTTCCGATAGCCCGTGGCCTCGATGTCGTAGGTTGGCACGTCGGGGCCGGTGCTCTTGGGACGGAGTTTGCGGTCGAGATTGCCCAGCGACGGCATGAACGGCGTCGAGCGAAACAGTTCCCGTTGCGTGTCAATCAGTTTGCTGTGCGACTTGGTGCATTCCGGATCGCCCTCCTTGCCAAACTCATATTGCATGGCGGTGTCCCCGGCCGACACCAACAGGTGAACATCCTCTTTCCTCAGCGCGGTGAAATCCAACTTTGCATCGGCCCGGATATTGGCGACCACGGCGATGCGCAACGTCTTCGTCGGATACCCTTTGAACGTGGCGGTCTCGGAAGCCTGAGAGCCGGTCTTCACCCGGTAGTGATACACCGCGTCCTTCTTCGCCAACGGAATCTCCACATGATGAAGCGTACGACTGCCCGAAACCTTCGCTGTCGCACCAAGCTTGGACGAAGTACCAAATTCGACCACGGAATCTCCCGGCTCGGTCGTCTCCCAACTAACGACGATCTTCGATGGATCCGGCGACTGATGCGTGAGCCAGATACGTTCCACCGCAGCGAACGCCGGCTGTGAAAGCAGAAACGAAATGGCGGCGAAGATGGCTGATTTCATTATTACTCCTACTGTTGTCACCCCGAGCTTGCGAGGAATCTCAAACTTTTCTCCGGAGGGATTCCAGAGATTCCTCGCTGCGTTCGGAATGACATTCGTCGTCATGGATTCCTGCCGGGGAAACGGTGGCCTGTCGCTTTCATCTTCACGCTGTAGAGCGACGTGCGCGCGGTGACGAAGAGCGTCTTCATGTCCGGCCCGCCAAACGCGCAGTTGGCCGGGCCTTCGGGGAATGTGATGAGGCCAAGCGTCTTGCCGGCAGGATTGACGACCTGAATCGCCTTCAACGAAGGCTGCGTGAGGTACAGATTGCCGGCGGTGTCCACGGTCATCCCGTCGCCGCCGCGCATTTGGCCGTCGGGAACTTGCTGGAGTTGGCAGAGTACGCGGCCTTTGCCGAGTTTGCCCGGCGACTCGACCGGGTAGGCCATCACGTCCGGTGAACCGCTCGGCAACACGTAGAGCGTCTTTTCGTCGGGCGATAGAATCACGCCGTTCGGACGCTGCAAATCGTCAATGAGTCGTGTGATCTTTCGGTCCGCCGCAACGTAATAGACGGCCATCTTGTCTTGTGGCGCCGCATCCTTTCCGAACGATGGATCGGTGAAATAGACGCCGCCTTTGCGATCCACGATGAGGTCGTTCGGCGAGTTGAAGCGTTTGCCGTTGTACGTGTCGGCGAGCGGTTCGATCTTCTTCGTGGCGACATCAATCGCAATCACCCGTCCCGCCTTGCCCTGACAAGCGATGAGCCGGCCCCGACCGTCGAACATCAACCCGTTGCAGCCCTGCGAGTCTTCCAGAAACGTCGTCAACTTGCCGGCGGTGTCCACTTTGTGGATGCGATTGTTCGGGATGTCGGCGAAATAAACGTTGCCCTGTGCGTCGGCGGCCGGTCCTTCGGTGAACTTGAACCCGGTGTGCGCCTGGACGATCTCGCCCGCCGGGCCGATGCCGGCGATGGGTTTGTTGTCCTGTGCGATGACGATGGCAGCCGCGAGAGTCACGGTGAGGAAGGTGAGAGTTTTCATGGCCGTCATTCTAGGCGGCGGCAGAGCCTGAGCAAGCGTATAAATTTACTTACGCCCGGCCCGCTGCGCCGGTGAGGTAAATCCACTTCTCGACCACCGGCACAACAGCCTCGTGAGCGAGTGTGAGGCTGTGTGGCAGCCATCGCGGATTCTTCAAGTTCAGTTCTGCATCGAGTGCCGTGCGAACAGCCGCCGTCAGTTCAGTAGCGACGTTGATCTTGCACATGCCCAAGCTGATGGCCCGCCGCAAGTCGTCGTCCGGTGTGCCGGAGCCGCCGTGCAACACCAGCGGCACTGTTGTCGCTGCGCGGATGGCCGCCAAGCGGTCGAAATCGAATGAAGGAAGGCAGGTGTAGGTGCCGTGGGCGTTGCCGATGGACACCGCCAGCGCATCAACGCCGGTTTCCTCGATATAACGGACGGCCTCCTCCGGACGGGTCAGCGTGGAATCGCCTTCGCCTTCGACGGTAATCGTGTCCGCTTTGCCGACATGCCCGAGTTCTCCTTCCACCGTGATGCCGCGAGGATGCGCCCAAGCGGCCACTTGACGCAGCGCCGCGGCGTTCTCGTCGTACGGACGAGCGGAGTAGTCCAGCATCACCGACGTAAAGCCGGCATCAATGCACTCCCGCACCATCTCCAGCGATGGTCCGTGGTCCAGATGCAACGCCGCCGGCACGGAGAAATGGCCGGCGATACCTCGCGCCATGCCCGCGTACATCGCCGGTGTCATCAGTGCGAACTCGAACTTGCTGGCCATGATGATCACCGGCGCGCGCAACCTTTCCGCCACGCGGAGCACCGTCGCCAGCACATCGGAATTCCACACGCAGAAAGCGGGCACGGCATAGCCACGACGTTGCGCATCGCGAAGCAGGTCATCCATTGGGAGGTAGTTCATGTCAGGACTGTATCATTAATTCGGATGAGGAGCCGAGCAAGCGCATAATCGTCAAAGTAGCCATCACGCTCCGCGTGATGGTTTCGAGGATGAACCTCACGCGGAGCGTGAGGAGTACAATTATTGCAACTCTGGCTTGGCGAAGTCTCCGGTCATCTGGGTGGGGAGCCGGTACACGTTGCCCTGCTTGTCGCAGAAATAGAGACGCGAGTCGGAAGGTTGACGACCGTGGCCGTCGGCCCAGATGGCGTAGAAGTCCGGATGCGCGTTGATCGGACGGCGACAGTAACCGTGATTGTATTTGCTTCCAGAAGTCATCTGTTTGACTTTGGTCCACGTGGCGCCGCGGTCGGCGCTGGTCCACATGGCGATCTCGCCACTGGTGTTGTAGGCTTGCGGCCCCGGCTCGGTCGGACCGATGATGCGCCAGAGGTCGTCGCGCTCCAAGTAGATCGAACCCATGTCGTAGTTGTTGTCGGAGCGGATGGTGCCACGGAGTTCCCACTCGCGTCCATTCCACGCAGCGGTGGTCCAAGTGCGCGGGTCGTTGACCGGTCCGGATTCGTAGCCGCCGCTGGTCGTGTAAAGCAGCACTGGGCGTCCTGCCGAATCGAAGTTCAAATCCTGCATGTAAACCTTGCGCCCCTCGGCTTCGTAGTCGTGCACGAGTGCCGGGTTCTTGACCTCCGTCAACGGAAGTTTCAGCGTCTGGCCTTGGACGTTTCGCCATGTGCGACCGAAGTCCGGGGTTTCCATGTAGTAGAGGTTGGTTCGCCAGTTCAGGCCGTTCGGCGAGGGGTGGTAGTTGAACGCGCAGGCGACTTTCTTGCCGTTGCACCAACTGACCTGATAGTGCCCTTGGTCAATAGCTGCGTAGAGGAACGGTTCGGTCCATGTCTTGCCGTCGGCGCTTGTCTGGAAATGCAGTTTGCGTCCGCCGCGATAGAGCGTTTGCAAGAACAGGAACCCCTTGTCCGGTAGATACCACGGCTGAGTGTAGGAGAAATTAGTCGTGAGCACGCATTCGAACTTGTCAATCTCGTAGGGCTTCGCGCTCTTCCAGATGAACGAGGGACGCGCTACGCCGTGCGAGCTGGAGAAGATCCAGATGTAGCCTTCCTTGTCCATCGCCATCACCGGGTTGTCGTGGGCGTCGTCGGTGCGTTTGTTCATCACGATGGTCGGACGCGGCACCATGCCGGTCTTGTGGTCGTAGTAAGAGACCATGTGCAACAATTCGATCTTGTCCTTCACGGTGCCGCCGTAGCAGAAGAACGTCTTTTGGACTTCGGGACGATAGACGGCGAACGGATTGTGGCTGGAGCAATACGTGCCCAATCCGCCACTGTACTTGTAAACGTACTCGTCGTTCTGCTTCTGGTTCGAGTACCAGATGCCGCGATAACCGTCGTCCTTGACGGAGACGAACTCGTCGGTGGTGCTGGCCGCCTTCTCCGTCTTGGCCTTCGCTTTGGCTTTCAAGGTCACGAACATGGCCGGGGTCAGCGATTCGCTGGTCCAGCGACCGACCAGCGCCGGATGCGCTTCCTTGGGCGCGGTCATCAACGACGGAATCGCATCATCGGCCAAGGCTTGCTTGTAGAATCGCACATCTTCCAAACGCCCGACAAAACCCCGGTCGCCGGACTCGATGCCGCCGATGAACAACGGCGCTTCGGAGTGCGGTACTCGGCCTTTGGCCGGGGCCGTGGCTTCGAGCTTGCCGTTGACGAAGAGTTTGATCTGCTGGCCATCGTAGGTTCCGGCGTAATGCGTCCAGACACCGGGCATTGGCAACGGAACATTAGCGTGGGTGTATTTGCCGCCGGTGAACTCCACCAGCATCCGCACGCGGTTGCTGTAGAAGTAGAGCGTGAACTGTTGGCTGGCCGCGTCGCGCCCGGCGAGGACCTGTGAGCCTTGGGTGTTTTGCGGCTTGGCCCACAAGGCAATCGTAAAGGCAGCAGCATCGAACGTCTTGCCCGGCTTGATGACGACGGCCGTCTGTCCCTTGAATTCAACTCCAGCTCCCGGCGGTTCGACCGCTTCAACAAGTGACGCCAAGACCATGGCAACGATGAAGAATGTTCGAATCATAATGGTTGACTCCTTCGTCATCTTAGCGGCAGCTTGCACAAGCGCAAGCACAAGTCCGCCGGCTATTGGGTTCCGAACGACGCCCAGTACGCGCGGTCGGTGGCGTAGCTGTCAATCGGCTCGTCGGCGCGCAACTGCGCCGGCAGGATGCCGTAACGCTGCATGGTCTGGATGTAATAGACGTTGGGACGGAAGCCGGGCATGTCGAAACGTTTCCACTGGTCGCGCTTCTGTTTCGCCGCCGTGATCGCAGCCAGCAGTGCCCGGTAATCGTCGTCCTGCGTGCTGGCAAAAACCGGCTGGCCGCAGACTCCGCCTCCACCGGCAGAAGACGCGAGCGGCGCGCGCAGCAGTAGCGATTTTTCCGGGCGTGTGAGGTTGCAGAGCGCCTGCGGCGGCAGTGCGGTGTTAAATTTGAAGTAGCCGATGCGGCCGCGAATCTGTTGGAGGTCTTTGAACTCGTGCACCAACGGCAACGCCGGGCCGTTCTGGCCGAAACGGAAGTAGAGTCCCTTGCCGATCTGGCCTTTCGCGGGCGGCGGGCTGCCGTGACACGAGCCGCAACGCCGTTCCATCGCTTCGACCGGAAACTCGACGGGATACATCCCGCAGCCGAGCGCCGCGTACGTGCCGGCGAACACCGCGCTCGACTCGATCCAGAGCCGCACCCAGCGCCGGTCGCGCTCATCGGCGTTCACGTCGTAGTGCCGGCCATCGAACAGTTCCAGCAGTCGGCTGGCGGAACTGCCGATGGTGCGCGGGGGCCGGTTGCCGTAACGCTCGTTGCGGCCATCGGAAATCAGGCCGCGCTGAAGCAGCGTGTAGTAGCTGACGCTGAATAACGGCGTGTGGTCGCCGCTGAGGTCCACGCGGCCATCGTACCGCTCCGGGCGGTGGCAGCGGACGCAGTGACGGTCAAGAATCGGCTGGATGTCGCGCGGAAAATCGAACACCTCCGGCGTGTCCGCGACGGGCCGGATGAGATCCGCTTCCCGGCCGTGAACGGCGTGGCGTTTGCCGGGTGTCAACGGCGCGCTCAGGCGCGATTCGTGGCAGCCGACGCAGCCGGTCGTTTCGCCGGGCACCACCGACATGAAACTCTGCATTCGTTTCACCGAGAGATCGTTCGCGTCCAGCGCCACGAAGAACAACGGCCGCAACACGGGCGCCTCGAAGTACGCGGAGCCGTCGGACGCCACCGGCACCGCGCCGAGCACGCGCGACAACGTGAACGTGCCGCCCGCGCTGGTCGGCCACATGCCGCCGGAGAAATTCACCGGCTTCGGCAGTTGCTCCAAGACCAGCAACTTTTTGATTTCGCCGCGCCGCACACCCGCCATGTTCCGCCCGTGGTAGATGTCCGATAAAAACAAACGCCCGGTCTTTTGCGCGGGATCAACCCGTTCAGGAATCACGTGCTCGCGCGGTCGCGGCAGGAGCGGTCGCGGCTCGTGACACTCCAGTTTCGGCGTCTCGTTCGCCGGCGCGAAGACTGGTTCGAGGTTGCCGCTGCCGTCCATCACCCAGAGGCCGGTTTTGTCGGCGACAAGGAAACAGTTCTCGTTGATGGGATACGGGTCGCGGAACTGGCGTTTGGCCGGACTGATCTGGCGCGCCGCCTTCGGGTCGTCCGGGCCAAGCGTCGGGTCAATGACGGTGATGTAGCCCATGTGCTCCGGCACGCCGTGTCCCGGCGAGAACGACGCCACCACGTGGCGGCTGCCGGGGATTGGCTTGGCATCGAGCATCACACCGCCATTGAACTGGTTGCCGTAAAACACCATCTGTCCCGTGCCGTCCGGGTTCGTCGTCCAGAGGTGATGAAACGCAAACTGGCTGCGGTCCACGTATTCCCAGCGCATGTAGAGGACGCGCCCGTCGGCCAACACCCACGGTGTGTTGTCGTGCTCGATGTTGGCGGAGATCGGGCGCGCGTTGCGACCGTCGCCGTCACAACAATAGAGCGTCGCCACCGGCGTGCGGTGGCAGTTCACAAACCGCTGGGAACGGCTCGAGCAAAACATGATGCCGCCATCGGGCAACCAGCACGGCTCGATGTCGTCGTAGGGCGCATCGGTCAGTTGCGTCAGGCGCGAGCCGTCGCTGCGGATCGTGTAGAGTTGGTAGTACGGCTGGCCGCCCTTGCGATACGAGAACAGGATCGTCTGGCCGTCGTAATGCACTTGCGGGTCGCGCACGCCCCCGCGCGGGTCGTCCAGCAGCACCGTGAGCTTGCCCGTGCGGAGATTCAACCGGCACAATCGTCCGCCGTCGGCAAAGAGCGCCGGGATTTGTTCGTTCGGCAACCCGTCGTGCGGCGGACATTCCGCAATCGTGGACGCGTAATACCCGAAGTTCGCATACCAATGATCCGTCCCGGAGACGCGTTGCGCAAAGATGATCTCCTCCACACCCGCTGCCAGCAACGTCTCGCGCAACGGTCCGGCCCCGTCAGCGATTGCCAAGGCTGAGGCCATCAAAAATGTTGCCGCTTGTTGCCGGAGCATCGTCACGATGGCCGCATCATAATCGCCGCGTCAACAAGCGCAAACGGAAAGATCCTCCGAATAAGAAGTTCGTTCATTTTGCAGGCAGAAGTTGGACGGCTTGGATGATGACGTAGCCGTCGGTGCCTTCGTTGCTGATGGTGACGACAGCGGGCTTGGCGGCGGTAAACCGGAATTTGCCGAGCGACACAGTTTTGTCGTCCAACGGCGGCGTTTCCCGTTGATTGACGCGCACGGTCGTCGCGCCGTCGGCGGACTCGATGGCGACGGGGACGTTGGTGGCGCGGTTGCGGTTGGGGACGTAGGCAAGCCGCACTTCGTAGAGACCGTCGCCCGGCACCTTCAACTCGAACCGAGCCGACTTTGCGCCTTTGTCCTTGTTCTGGTCGTGCTGGTAGGTGCCGCTGGCCTGCCATTCGCCGGTGAGTTTGGCTTGATGGGCGGCACACACGATGCCGGGCATGCCGGTTCCTTCGAGGATTTGTTTGTCGGCGAGGAGACGGGCGCGGAGTTTGTCGTAGGCGACGTTCTGCACGGACACGTTGTCGTCAATGGCAAAACACGCCGCAGTGGCGGCGCTCTGGCCGAGGATCATGAAGACCGGTTCCATGCGGACCGAGCCGTAGGCGATGTGGGAACTGGAAACGCAGACGGGCACGAGCAGGTTGTCGCACTGGCCCGGCTTCGGGACGAGCGCGCCGTAGGAGATCGAGTACGGGCCTTTGGTGGAGACGCCGATGTCGCCTTCGTTCTGCACGTAGCCTTCCGGTGTGATGTAGCGCTGGATGTTGTGCGAATCAATTGCGTACGACCCCATGCCGACCGGCTCCGGGGTCGGGCGTTTCTTCAAAAGCTCGTTCTCGGTCATCACGTATTTGCCGATCATCCGGCGCGCTTCGCGGATGTAGAGTTGGTGCGACCAGTTGCCGTTGTCGGTGAACTCGTCCTTCGGCAGGCCCCACTGCTTCATCTTCTCCTGCACGTCGGCGGGCACGCGGGGGTCGTTGGCGATGAAATACAGCCAGCCTTTCTGGTAGGTCTCGTGTTCCTTGATGATCTCGCGTCGGCGTTCGTAGGAGGCGTCGGGATAATCGTGGTTGTAGCCGATGTTGTCGGTGCTCATCGGGCCGTGGTTGTTGGTGTCGGTCTTGCGGTTCGGGATCGGGTCGAACTTGTGGAACGTCTCGCGCCAGCCGGCGTTGAAGATGCGAAGAAGCAATTCGTACTGTTTCGGGTCGTAGCCTTCCGGCTTCGGGAACGGCACCCGGTTCTCCGGCACATCAGTCAGGCACATCCGGAAACAGTACGCCTGGACGCCCTTGTCGGCAGCGCCGTACTCGCCGGGCGGCTTGGCGCTGATGCGCGGCAACACGCCGCTGGCCGGATCGCCCGGCACGACGTACGGGCTGATCTTCTCTTTCAACACGCCGAAATGATGCCGGTGATGCAACACGCCGGTCTGGACGCCGGCCCATTGCTCGTCGTACTGGCTCTTCGCCTCGCGTCCGACGTGATACTCGATGCCGGCGGCGGCCATCAGGTCGCCTTCGTACGTGGCGTCAATGAACATCTTGCCCGTGTAGGTCTTGCCGCTGAGCATCGTGATCGAGGTGATGCGCGCGCCTTTCTTCTTCACTCCCTTGGCGCGGTCGAGCCATTCGCTGCGATGAACGGGAATCTTGTATTCGCGCACGAAATCCTCGAACACCCGCTCGGCCACGCGCGGCTCGAAAATCCACATCGTGCGCTGCTCGCCGTCAATTGCCGGTGTGCCTTGGCCTTTGTTGCCGTACTCCTCGGGTTTCTGCCAGCGCCACGCCTCGGTCTTCTGGTAGTGCTGCCAGACACGGTGGTAGAACTCGCGTGACAACCCGCCAATGACCGCCTTCTCGCCAGTGTCCGTCCAACCGAGGCCGCCGCTGGAGAGGCCGCCGAGATGTTTGTCTGGGCAAACAATGACGACCGACTTGCCCATTTTCTTTGCCTGCACCGCCGCGATGACGCCCGCGCTCGTGCCGCCGTAGATGACAACGTCGTGTGCCGACACCACGCACGCGCTTAGTAAAAATGCCAGGATGAATTTCATGCGCCGAGTGTAATCTGCGCCGGCTCATGTGGCAAGCGACAGTGGCAAGCGAGGCGCTTGCCCTACAATGCACTTCTTGCTAGAAACGCGACCACCGTGTCAACCAAGCAGAACATCACCGAATTCCGTGTCCGCTACAGCGAGACCGACCAGATGGGCGGATTCTACAACTCGCGCGCGCTCGAATGGTTCGAGTGCGGACGAACGGACCTGCTCCGTTCGCTCGGCCTTCCCTACGCCGAGATGGAACGGCGCGGCGCATTCTGTCCCGTGGTGGAAGCTCACGTCGAGTTCAGCGGACGGGCGCGCTACGATGATTTGCTGCGGATGACGAACCGTGTCGCGCTCGCCGGCAAAGCCCGAATCCGTTTCGATCACGAAATTGTCCAAGCCGCCACCGGCGCGCCGGTGGCCAGCGGCTACACCGTCCACGCCGTCGTTGACGCCACCGGCAAACCGATCCGTCCCCCGCCGTGGCTTGGAGAATTATTGGGGTAGCCGCACCCTTTACGGGTGCGCGGGTGACGCAGGCGTGACGCCTGCGGCCACTGCGGCGGGCTGAAACCCACTGCAATTCTCCGTGAGACGGAAACGAAACGTGCTGGAGAAGAAACGCCCTTTGATCAACAAACTTTGACGGGTCGCGAGCCAGACGCCCCCCGGCATCCGCTGCCGTTCCGACACCAATTCGCAACGGTGCAACGCTCCCAAAATTCCGAACCACCCGAACGAGACGGGTTCCAATAGCGTGACCGAAAACTTGGCGGCATCCGCTTCCGCTTCATCCACCCACACCGTGCCCGCCAACTGGTTCAGCAGCTTGTCAGCGATGGTCTTCGCCGGAAGTTTCTCCATCTTGGGGCGAAACGACACCACCAACGTGGGGCGCTCGTGCAGAACGATTCGTTCCTTGACCTGAAACTGGAAACGCTCCAGCAACTGCATCGTCACCCAGCCTTCCTTCTGAGCCGCCTTCTTCTTAACGTCCACCCCCGCGAACTTCTGCCGGAGCCGTTCTTCCCTCTCTGCTTCCTTGCGCAGTTCCGCGTCGGTCACCTGCCGGCCTTGGATTTTGATCAGTCGTTCCAACGGTAATCCGCCGGCCCAGCGCACCTGATACAACCGTTCTTCCGATTTCGCCGTCTGATCGCGCCCATCCAATTCCTCAATCACCAACCATTTTTCGTAAGTGTACTCCGGGCCTTGCTCCGCTTTCGCGAGCGCTTGCGACCGGGCAAGCAGTCGCTGCATCACCGTGTCGCCATCCGGCAGCGGATCGGCCGCACGGCATAGGACGGCGGCAAGCAGCAGCATCGCGATGACTGACCTTTTCATGCGCCGATACTAATCCGTACCGACTCTCGCGGCAACACCGCCAGATCAAATCGCTTGAGCAACTCCTTCGGCATCGCTCGCTCGCCAAGCTCCGCCCAGCCGCAGCTTGCCGCAAGCGCGCCGATGATTTTTGCGGCGTCAACGCCGGCTTCACGCAGTGCCGCCAGTCGAGTCGAGTCACGGCGTTTCGCCATCCGGTGGCCGGCGTCGTCGAGCACCAGCGGAACGTGGAGGTAACGCGGCGGCGTCAGTTTCAGCGCGCGATACAACAACACCTGCCGGGCCGTCGAGCGGAGCAAATCATCGCCGCGCACCACTTCAGTCACGCCTTGAAAATTATCATCCGCGACAGTCGCGAGTTGGTAGGCCGCAACGCCATCATTGCGGAAGATCACAAAGTCGTCTGATTCAAACTCGCAACGTCCGTGCACGGCGTCGTCGAACTCGACTCGCGTGTCGTCCACCTTGAAACGCCACGCCGGTTTGCGGTCGCTCGTGTGGTGCGTTTTGTTCCGGCAGGTTCCGGGGTACGCAGGGCCTTCGTCGCCGGCGTGCGGGGCTTGCGCGACCAACTCAATCTCGCGTCGGCTGCAGACGCACGGGTACGCCAAACCAGCAGCGCGGAGTTGTTCGAGCACGGCAGCGTAGGCGTCGTTGCGGCGGCTTTGGTAAAGCGGTTCGCCGTCCCAATCGAGTCCGAGCCAGCGCAAATCTTCGAGCGCCTGCTCGACGTAGCCCGGTTTCACGCGGGCCTGATCAAGATCGTCAATCCGCAGCAACACGCGCCCTCCCGCGGCGCGCGCCGAGAGCCACGCGACGAGAAATGTGCGCGCATTGCCGAGGTGCAGGCCACCGCTGGGTGTGGGAGCAAGGCGTCCGACAATCATGGCGCCATGATTCATCTTTGTCGGTGGCCGCCATCAAGAACGACGGTTCCTTGCACTAACCAATGTTTTGTCATGAGGGTGACGGTTGTTCCAACTGTCGGTAAACTGGCTCGCGCTCTCGGTCGCCGCGCGGAGTGACATCGAAACGGCGATGGTAGTCTCGCGAGAACTCTTGGGGACGCGCATAGCCGACCCGATACGCAATCTCCGTGATTGGCAAATCGGTGTGCTGCACCAAGCCACGCGCGTAACCAAGACGAATTTCCCGCAACCGTTTCATGGGTGACAGACCAGTAGCAGCTTTGCAGGCGCACGCAACGGATCGTGCGCTGGAGCCACTGAGGCGTTGAACATCCGCAAGTGTAATAGGTTCTTCCAGCCGGCTGCGGAGTTGTTTCTCAATGCGCCACCAAAGTTTTGCACCCAGCTGAGGCGCCATCTTGAGGTTGTCGCGCGATAACAAATGGTGAAGCAATTCCAACAGTACGCGGTGACAGTGAAACTGCCTTTCCAACGGCGGCATTGAATGATTCCGCCACAACGACAACAGCCGCCGGCCGAGTCGCAGCGTCGTCGCATCAGCCCGCAGGACGCGGCGGTCGTCAGGCGGCGGCGGAAGCGTGGGGGCATGGAAGTTGATGGTGATGAACCGCCACGGCGCACGAAGAATCTCGCCGCGGACCGGTTCGTTCTCGTGATACCACACAACCGCGTTCGGACCGAATGCTTCGGCTCGTCCTTCGGACCACTGGCTCACGGTGCCAGCCGTGACGATGTGCAACAGATGACCGGGCAGACTTTGGGATTGAAACCGGACGGTTTGTGTCCGCTCGATCTCGTCCACCAAGATCAACCGCTGAACCGGCGTATCGAGGCCAGCGTCCGTTGCTCTTTCGCGTGTTGGCGCCACGGCACGGCATGATAAATAGCCGTGGCAAGAATAGCGACATTTTTTGGGCAGCGGTGCGAAGCGCGCGGCGCGGGGACCGGCTACAACCAACTCCATGAAAAACATCTACTACGTCGGTGATTGGGCGGTGATGCTTGGCCCGGTGTTTGCCGAGACGCCATTCAACTACGCCTGGAAAGGCACGGACATTTTCAACTACGGCCACTGGCTCAAAGACGCCATCGAGTCGGGGAGTCAATACCGGGTGACCAGCGTGCCGACTTGGGAGTTTTACCGGTTGGCACCGGGGCGCTATGAAGAAATCCTCACAGAGTATGATGCCTTCGTGTTCTCGGATGTTGAAGCGAAGAATTTTCAGCTTGCCCCACAATTCTTCGACCGCAGCAAGTTCGGCAAGAAACCGCTAACGTTTCCTGACCGTGTCCGTCTGACCGTCGAAGCGTTGCGCGCTGGCAAACACATGCTGTTTCTGGGTGGCTGGCTGAGTTTCAACGGCGAGATGGGTAAAGGCGGCTGGGGTCGCACGCAGTTGCGGGAGGTATTACCTGTCGAATGTCTGGAGCACGAAGACCTGCGCGAGAGCACGGAAGGTTGGCGGGGCCGCGTAGTGAAACCCAATCATCCGATCTTCGCGGGTCTCGATCTTGCGACGATGCCGCCGATTCTCGGCTACAACATCGTCAAACCCCGGCGCGGCTGCGAGGTGTTGGCGGTGTGGGAGGGCACACGCGATCCCATGATCGCCGTCGGCCGGTTCGGCAAGGGTCGTGTGCTGGCCTACACATCCGACCCGGCGCCGCATTGGGGCTGCAACTTTGTTTACTGGAATCAATACCAGCAGTTCTGGCAAAATGCAGCAACGTGGCTGCTGCGCAAAGAAGAGGAGTCGAAATGAAACGTTGCATTGTGTGTTTGCTGCTGACCTTCTACATTTCGATGTGCGAAGCGAACGACGCGACAAAGTCGTTGTTGCACCGATTGCTGCCGAAGCATGCAGACCAATTCGTTTTCGAGACGATTGCTGCGGACAACGGTTGTGACGTGTTCGAGATCGAAAGCCGCGACAAGAAAGTCGTCATCCGCGGCAACAATGGCGTGGCGATGGCGATGGGATTAAACTGGTTTCTGAAACATCACTGCCACTGCCACGTGTCGTGGTATGGCGACCAGTTGAACCTGCCGCAGCCGTTGCCGCGCGTGGAGCCGAAGGTCCGGCGCGTGAGTTGGGCGAAGCATCGTTACTTCCTGAACTATTGCTGCTTCGGCTACTCGCTACCGTGGTGGGACTGGAAGCAGTGGGAGCGGCTAATTGACTGGATGGCGCTCAACGGCGTGAATATGCCGTTGTCGGTCACGGGACAGGAAGCCGTGTGGCAGGCCGTGTATCGCCGGCTTGGCATGAGCGACGCGCAGATCACCGAGTTTCTCGCCGGGCCGCCGTATCTTCCGTTTCAATGGATGGGTTGCCTCGACGGCTACGGCGGACCGTTGCCAAAGAATTGGATCGCGAAGCACGAGGAACTGGAAAAGAACATTCTCGCTCGCGAACGCGAACTCGGCATGACGCCGGTGTTGCAAGGTTTCACCGGCCACGTTCCACCGGCAGTCGCGCAACTTTTCCCGAGCGCCCCGTTGCAACGCGTCAAATGGATCGAATGGGAAACGAATCTGCTCGATCCGCTAGACCCGCTCTTCGCGAAGATCGCGAAGATGTTCTTGGAGGAACAGGCGAAGCGATTCGGCGCCGGTCACTTTTACGCGGCGGATACGTTCATCGAGATGGTCCCGCCGAACGGGGACTTGAAATATCTCGCCGACCTCAGCCGTGCCATCTACGACGGCATGGCCACGAGTGATCCGCAAACCGTGTGGGTGTTGCAAGGTTGGGCATTCATGTTCAAGCGCGAGTTTTGGACTCAACCACGCATCAAGGCATTCCTCGACGCGATTCCCAACGACCGGCTGGTCATACTCGACTTGTATTGCGAGAACAAACCGATGTGGGACAAGACCGATGCGTTCTGCGGCAAACCGTGGCTCTGGTGCAACGTGCAGAGTTTCGGCCGGACGGCCGGTTTGGGCGCGGCCCTCAACAAGAACAACGAAGGCCTGTTCGCTGCGCGGCGCGACCCGACGAGCGGCCAACTCATCGGCCTCGGCTTTGTCAATGAAGGACTCTGCTACAACCCCGTCGCCTACGATTTGATGTTCGAGAACGCTTGGCGTGACGAGCCGGTGGACATGAAGGCGTGGATTAACGATTACGCGCATCATCGGTACGGCCGGAACAATACCGGAACACAACGCGCTTGGCAGATACTGTTCGACTCGGTTCTCAACACACCGGCCCGAAGTGCGTCGGCAGTCACTTCCGTGCCGACGCTGGCCCGCTCACGCTGGATGACTCCTTACGATCACGTTCGTCTGGCCGAGGCGTGGCGCGATTTGTTACAGGCGGCGGACGAACTCGGCAGCGTGGACACGTTCCGTTTCGATCTGGTGAATGTCGCGCGTCAGGTGCTCGCTGATCACGCAGGTCTGCTCCACAACAACATGGCCAAAGCGTGGCGCGCGAAAGACGCCGTGCAGTTTGAGAAGGCGGCGCGGCGTTTCCTCGACCTGATCGCTGACCTTGATGAGTTGCTCGCTACGCGAGAGGAATTCCTGCTCGGTCGCAACCTCGAAGACGCCAAGCGTTGGGGTGGGAAGTGTGAGTGGAACGCCCGTCGTGTGCTGACGCTCTGGGGCGAGACGCAGGCGATCAATGATTATGCGCGCAAACAATGGTCGGGGATGCTGAACGGTTACTACGCGCCGCGATGGAAACAATTCCTGGACGCTGCTGCCGAATCGCTTCGCCGCAACGCGCCTTTCGACGAGAAGAAGTTCAACCAAGAGCTTGTGAAGTGGACGGCACAATGGTCAGACCGTCGCGAAATGTTCCCGGCGAAACCGCGTGGCAACAGCGTCGCCGTCGCGCAAAAACTTTGGGCGAAATACAACGGCGACTTCAAACCGCAGCCGGTTGAGCAAGACGCCGTCAGTCTAACGACCGGCAAACCGGTGACGTGTTCGAATGCGCTGCCGGAGCATCCCGCGCGACTGGCCAACGATGGTGTCCGCTTTGACAGCAACAACTATTGGGCGACGGATGTGAAGCAAGACCCCACTCCGTGGTGGCAGGTGGATTTGGAGAAGCCGATGACCGTTGGTCGCGTAGTCGTTGTCTGTTATTTCAACGACGAACGTTACTATGGCTTCACTGTCGAGGTATCAAACGATGCCCAACACTGGGAGATGGTCGCCAACCATCGCAACAACAAAGAGCTTTCTACCGAGGACGGCTACACTTGCGCCTTCACGCCGCGCGCCGTTCGTTACATCCGCGTCACGCAACCGCACAACTCCGCCAACACCGGCCGCCATCTCGTGGAAGTGATGGCCTTCTATAAATAATTCTTCTGGCCGGCGGCAAAGATGATTTCGGTCTCTTTAGACGCTCGTCTTGCCAAGCCCGACTAATCCGTTACAGTACCACCGCGAGTTTATGACCGGTGAGTTCATCGAGATTGTCGGCGCACGGCAGAACAACCTCAAGGGCATCAACCTCAAGCTGCCCTTGGGCGAGCTGACCGTCGTCACCGGCGTCAGCGGCAGCGGCAAATCGTCGCTGGCGTTCGACACGATCTACGCCGAGGGCCAACGCCGCTACGTCGAGACCTTCTCGCCATACGCGCGCCAGTTCCTCGACCGCATGGACAAGCCGAAAGCCGACCGCATAGACGGCATCCCGCCCGCCATCGCGATTGACCAGACCAACCCCGTCAAGACAAGCCGGAGCACCGTCGGCACAATGACGGAACTCAACGACCACTTGAAGCTCCTCTTCGCTCGCGCCGCGCAACTTCATTGTCGCGGCTGTGGCAAGCCCGTTCGACGCGACACGTCGCAGAGTATTGGCGATCAGCTATCGGCTATCAGCGGTCAGCTTGTCATCAGTTTTCCGGTAAAGATCCCCAAGAACTTCACCGAACGCGAAGTCCGCGACCTGCTCGCGAAGCAAGGCTACCGGCAAATCGAGAAGCGCGGCGACACATTCGAAGTTTTCCAAGACCGCATCGAGAACGCGCCGCGCACTCGCGCCCGACTCATCGAGTCGCTCGAAGCCGCCCTCAAAGCCGGTCAAGGCCGTGTCACCATCCATCACTCCACCACTCCACCACTCCATTTCTCCACCGATCTTCACTGCGCCGACTGCGACATCCATTACCGCGACGCCACGCCGAACCTTTTCAGTTTCAACTCCGCCATCGGCGCGTGCGAGGAATGCCGTGGCTTCGGACGCACCATCGGCATTGATTACGATCTCGTCGTTCCCGACAACACGAAGACGCTCGCCAGCGGGGCCGTCAAACCGTGGCAGACCGAGAGCTACTCCGAATGCCAGGACGACCTGATGGAGTTCGCGCGCAAACGCAACATCCCAACCGACATCCCGTGGCGCGGCCTCACCGATGCACAGCGGCGCTGGGTGCTCGACGGCGAAGGCGAATGGGCAGACCGGAAATGGTACGGCGTGAAACGTTTCTTCCGCTGGCTCGAAACCAAGAGCTACAAGATGCACGTTCGCGTCCTGCTCTCGCGCTACCGCACGTACGTTCCGTGCCAAGCCTGCGGCGGCGCGCGCCTCAAACCCGACGCGCTGCTTTGGCGGATTGGTGCAGGCCGCGTGACCTCACGCGGCGCCGCGTCGGGTGACGCGGCCTACAACGGCCTCACCATCCATGATGTGATGATGTTGTCGCTCGCCGATTGCCACGCCTTCTTCCGCGACTTGAAGTTGCCGGCGCCCCTCGACGAAGCCACTGACCTGTTGCTGAACGAAATCCGCACTCGCCTCCGTTACCTCGTGGACGTCGGTCTCGGCTACCTCACGCTCGACCGGCAATCCCGCACGCTCAGCGGCGGCGAAATCCAACGCGTCAACCTCACGACCGCGCTTGGCACCTCACTCGTCAACACCCTCTACGTCCTCGACGAACCGAGCATCGGCCTCCACCCGCGCGACATCAGCCGGCTCATCGCCATCCTTCACCGCCTCCGCGACGCCGGTAACACGCTTCTCGTCGTCGAGCACGATCCCGACCTCATCCGCACCGCCGACAACATCCTCGACCTCGGTCCCGGCCCCGGCGAACGCGGCGGCGAAATCGTCTTCTTTGGCCCGCAAGCGAAGCTCTTGAAGAGCAAGCGCTCGCTGACCGCGAAGTACCTCGTGGGACAAGCGTCCCGCTTGTCCCGCCGTCCCGCAAGGACAGGCGAGACGCCTATCCTACGAATCCTCGGTGCCGCCGAGCACAACCTCAAGAACCTCGACGTCACCATCCCGCTCAACCGCCTCGTCTGCATCACCGGCGTCAGCGGCTCCGGCAAATCCACGCTCATCCAGGACGTTCTCTACAACGCGCTCGCCAAGCTAAAGCACAAACCAGTCGAGCAGCCCGGCAAGCACCGTGCCATCAAAGGCCACGAACAGATTGCCGATGTTGTGATGGTGGACCAATCGCCGATTGGCCGCACGACGCGCAGCAACCCCGCCAGCTACGTCGGCGCGTTCGACGCCATCAGAAAACTTTTCGCCGCCCAACCGCTCGCCAAGGAACGCAACTACACCGCCGGCACGTTCAGCTTCAACTCCGGCGAAGGCCGGTGCCCCACGTGTTCCGGCAACGGATTCCAACACATCGAAATGCAGTTCCTCAGCGATGTTTATCTCCGCTGTCCCGATTGCGACGGACGCCGGTATCGTGACATGGTGCTCGAGGTGAAGGTTGTAGGCCGCGTGACCTCACGCGGCGCCGCGTCGGGTGACGCGGCCTGCAACATCGCCCAAGTCCTCGACCTCACGGTGAACGAAGCATGTGAATTGTTTCCAGAACTGCCCGGTCTTGAACCGTTGCGCGCCGTCGGTCTCGGCTACATCAAGCTTGGCCAGCCGGTGCCGACGCTCTCGGGCGGCGAAGCGCAACGCCTTAAACTCGCCGGGCACCTTGTGGGACAAGCGTCCCGCTTGTCCACCTCTGACAACCTGGGCAAGCGGGCCGCTTGCCCCACGCTTTTCCTCTTTGACGAGCCGACAACCGGCCTGCACTTCGACGACATCGCGACGTTGTTGAGGGCGTTCGATCAACTGCTGGTGCGCGGCCACAGCCTCGTCGTCATCGAGCACAATCTCGACGTTATCCGCGCCGCCGATTGGATCATTGACCTCGGCCCCGAAGGTGGCGACGCCGGCGGCGAGATCGTCTGCACCGGCACACCGGAGCAGGTGGCGAAGTGCGAGCGCAGCCATACTGGCAGGGCGTTACGAAAACTTCCCGCCTATGCCCGACAGAAACGCCGCTGAACGAGACCGCCCGGCAACCTTTCGAGATTTGCCGTATGCAAGACCGACCAGCAGCGCTACGTGCTTGTCACTGATTACGGTCTTTTACTCTGTTTTGGCGAGTTGATGTTTGCACTTTACTGTTCTAACAACCACTTTCGAAGATTTTCGACCTGGATTTTCAGAAATTTATCAATCTCTGGCTGTATCTTTTCCTCGTCCATTTCACCAAGTTCCACTTTCTTTTGGAAATCGCTGCGGCGATTTCCACATTCATTCCTAATTGCACGGACACGCTCAATCAGCTTGTTTGGATCACAGGCAGTAACTACTGTCATCCCAGAGCTGATTTGCCAGTCGTTGTAGAAACCTCGCCCATCAGGATCGCTTTTCCAGTCCGCAATCACTGACACCGACAAACTTCTGTCGGTCGCAAACGCTATTGCCATCACAGGTTTTCCCTTAACGCCTCTTTCACTAAGCATTCCACCACTAGGGGTCGTCACAAATAACTTGAAGTCAAAACCCACCAACTTACTGAATGCATCCTTCACAGACTCCATTGTAGGCACTTCTCCGGCTTGGTTTTCGACCCCATTGAGAACTCCGATGAGTCGCACATACTGTTTAGTATTCAACATCTCGATGATTTCTTTTGCTCCCTTTCCTTTCAAGGTTGTTTGAAACCCTTCCAAGCTGTGTGAATCCAAAACAATTAAGCCCAACGGGTCACTAAAGCGGCTAAATGTTTTCTCGATGATCGTCAGCCTTTGGTCGGCAGATTCCTTGGCCTGTTTGGCATCTGCATCTGCCTTTTCTTTAGCCTTCGCTTCAGCATTTAGACGTTCGACCTCTTGTTGCTTCGCGAAGTCTTTCTGGCGCTGAGTCCGTTCATTTTCACTTTTTGCTAAATCACGATAAGTGGCTCTTACCGGATCATTGTACCAACCATAGAACTTATAAGCCCCAAAGAATAAACATAGCAGTACCGCAACACCTATTGCTGTGTGTTTTGGATTCTGCAAATACCACGGCAAGTCGCTGGTCACTTTGCTGATTTTTTCGTTAAGTTCAGCCTTCTTTTTTTCACCAATATCAATTTTTTCCGCGATCTCCCCGGCCTTAGTGGAAGAAAATGCATTTGTCTTAAACTTGGCATACAGCTTTTTCCCGGCTTCGCTTTGTTGCTTCTCCAACTCAGATTTCAGTCTTTGTTCTTTGACCTTTCTCTGCGCTGTTTCGGCAGCAGCTATAGCCTTGGACTGCACGCTATCGCCTTTCACGTCAGGCTTTAGCGCGTTGATTTCCGAGATTTTATTCCGTGTATCTACAACTGCGACCCACTCATCTGGTGCGAGAACCTTTATATCAACACCCTCCCCTTCACATACTAAGAACATCTGCCCGTAAAGCGTCCGGAGAGTTCCGGTTTCCAAGGACTTTAGCTCTGTGCTAAGTGCCATCAATTTCGCCGAATTTAACATCTTATCTTTGAGTGCCATGATTTCTATCTCCTTTATGTTAACTGTGCGCTGCTATTAGTTGACTAGCTTTTCCAACTCAATGAAACCAGCATCGGCAGCCTCGGGTTCTGTAGGAAAGACTATGCACTTCCCAGCATTCCGAACGTATTGCCCCATTTGCCCCTCAATGCCTATCTTTGCGCAGTAACCGATTTCCTTGTATCCGGCATTGTTGGGGAGTGCTGCGCACATCGGCTCCGCCAAGACCCATGTCGCCTTACCTTTTATTTCTCTTTCGTGCTTTGCCATGACTGTTCTCCTATTGTCCTACTCGTATGGCTTTTCGGATCCGCCCCGTTTGTTTGCGGCAGTTTCTGGACTCTGCCTCTAAATTGATTTGCTGGTTCATCGGGTTTGATTCACTTGCTTCGCATGCGCTGAAGAGGTGTATCTGGCGTTTTCGCCTTGAGGCCAATCTGGGACATCGTTGCCGTGCCGCTGACCACGTCGTAGCGAATTTGGTATGTCGGGTGACTGTTTGACTGGTCAAAAACCTCGGTCTCAATCAGTACCTCTTTGGGATTAGCATGAATTAGTCGCACCTTACCGTCACCGCGGACAGTTTTCCCCCCTGCTACTTGAGTTAGCTTCGCGGCCACTTTGGTTACGACTACCGTATTGTCGATTGCCGGCACATCAATCGTGTTGCCGTTGATTTGAATCAGTTGACCGCTCTCGTCTCGCATCGAGTATGCTGGGGTTTGGCCGGTAAACACCCCCAAGCAGATGTCCGGTATCAGTTCTTGCTTCGCTTTCGTCTCTGACTTTCCGCATCCTGAAAGCAGGATCACCACAGCGAGTGCCGCCGCTCCATAACACGGACATAGTCCTAAGCTCATTTGTCTTTGATACATTCTTGATAAAACTCTCTTGTTGTTTCAGACATTTTTGATTCGGCTAATTTCTCAACTTTCTGAAACTTCATATTTTGGGATTTGCAGATTGATTGGATTTCTGAACGCTTTACCAGCAAGCAACGTTTGTCGGATTTCGTTCGAGACAAAAAATCCGCTATCAAACATATCTGCTCAACCAATCCATCCTCGCTTGTTGGCTTTGATTGTTCAGGATTAGCTGGAATTGTTTTCTGATTCGGTTGATTTTCTTTTCTTTTCAAAAAGAGGTCTAATTGCCTCAGGGTTTCCTTCATTTCATTCGTCATTGTGTTTTCCATTATTTTGATCGTGTGCCAGTCAGCCATTGCACAAATAAAATGGGGCGCACTTACTTGCGCCCCAGAGAAGGTACTTGGATACCTATGACAAGGCGCTTTCGGCACGCCCCTTGCGGGGCGTACTCCGAGCGCTGCTTGTCATCGGGAAGTTCCAAGTTTCTCTCTGGACAGCAGCCGAAGCTACGCAAATTGGTTTTGGTTTACTGGTTCAGTTCGATACGATTTCCTTTCATCGGCAGCAATGCTACTCCTCGGCTTATTGGTCGGCAAGCCTCGAATTCGCCTCGAATTCGCGTCATGTTCCGGCGGCATGGTTGCGCTGGCGTGGGAAGCGCGGCGCGGTTACACTGGTCTCGAACCAGCGTGAGACACAGAACCAACAACAAGATCATCGTTCGCGGGGCGCGCGAGCACAACCTCAAATCCATTGACGTTCAGATTCCACGCGACAAATTCACCGTCATCACCGGCATCAGCGGGTCGGGCAAGCCGAGTCCGCGAGACGCCGAGGGGTCAGGGCGGCAATCCACGCTCGCGTTCGACATCCTTTTCGCGTGAAACACAAAACCAACAACTGCATAACCATTCGCGGGGCGCGAGAACACAATCTGCGCAACGTCACTGTACGCATCCCGCGCGACAAGTTTACCGTCATCACCGGCATCAGCGGGTCGGGCAAGTCCACGCTCGCATTCGACATTCTCTTCGCCGAGGGACAACGCCGGTACCTCGAATCGCTCAACGCGTACGCCCGGCAGTTCGTCCAGCCGGCGACGCGTGCCGACGTGGACGCGGTATTCGGCATCCCGCCGACGGTTGCCATTGAGCAACGCACCAGCCGCGGTGGTCGCAAGAGCACCGTTGCCACCGTCACCGAGGTCTATCATTTTCTCCGGCTGCTCTTCGTAAAGCTCGGCACGCAGTTCTGTCCGGACTGCAACGTGCCGATCCAGCCGCAATCCGCCGAGTCCATTGCGGCTCGGGTCGCGGGCCGAAAACTGTTTGCGCCGTTGATTGTTGCCCGCAAGGGGCTGTACACCGACCTCGCCGAGTGGGCAGCGCGGAAAAGTTTCCGGCATCTGCGCGTGGACGGGAAGCTGTTGCCAACAGACAAGTGGCCGCGGCTTGACCGGTTCAAGGAGCACAACATCGACCTGCCGGTGCGAACGGTGGAGGAGGCATTGGAATACGGGAAAGGCGTCGCCATCGCCGGTAACACGATCTTCTCAACACGCCGGGCTTGTCCGAAATGCGAGCGGAGCTTCCCGGAACTCGATCCGCGTTTGTTCTCGTACAACTCAAAGCACGGTTGGTGTCCGAGTTGTTACGGGACTGGCCTGCAATTCGTTGGCTTCGATGAAGAACAAACCGGCGAGGAGATCTGGTGGAACGAATGGTTCGAGGGCAAGGAGCGCGCCTGCCCGGCTTGCAGCGGGAAACGGCTGCGGCCGGAGGCGTTGGCGGTGAGGTTTCAGGAGAAGAGCATCGCCGAGTTCGCGGCGTTGCCGGTTGAGGCGGCGGCAGCATTGTTCGGGAAGATGAAGTTGCGCGGACGCGAGGCGGAGATCGCGCGCGACATTCTCGCGGAGTTGCGGTCGCGGCTGGCGTTCTTGAAAGAGGTCGGGCTGGCGTATTTGTCGCTCGACCGCGCGGCACCGACGTTGAGCGGGGGCGAGGCGCAACGGATCCGTCTGGCGGCGCAGCTCGGCTCGAACTTGCGCGGCGTCTGTTACATTCTCGACGAGCCGACCATCGGGTTGCATCCGCGCGACAACCTGATGTTGCTCGACACGCTCCACGAACTCGAAGCCAAGGGCAACACCGTCGTCGTGGTCGAGCACGATGAAGAGACGATTCGCCGGGCGGAGCATGTGGTTGATTTGGGGCCGGGCGCTGGTGTGAATGGCGGGCGGCTGGTGGCGGAGGGGACGGTGAAGGATTTGATGCGGAGCAAGGAGTCGGTGACAGGGAAGTTCTTGCGTGAGCCGTTGCGACATCCGTTGCGAGTTGAACAGGCGTCTCGTCTGTTGGGAAGCGGCCAGCGAACAGGCGGGACGCCTGTTCAACTCGAAATCGTCGGGGCGACGTTGCACAACCTGAAGAACCTGAGCGTGAAATTTCCGCTCGGTCGGTTGGTCTGCGTAACCGGGGTGAGCGGGTCCGGCAAGAGCACGCTCGTCCGTGATGTCTTGTACCGGCAGGTGAAGAACAGTTCGATGCGCGCGCTGGAAGTGGACCAGACGCCCATCGGGAAGACGCCACGCTCGTGCCCGGCGACGTATGTCGGGTTCTGGGATGATATTCGCCGGCTGTTTGCGGGGACGCCGGAGGCGAAGATGCGCGGGTATGGACCGCCGCGGTTTTCGTTCAACGTCGCGGAGGGGCGCTGTCCGGAGTGCGAGGGACAGGGCTTGAAGAAGATCGAGATGTCGTTCCTGCCGGATGTGACGGTGCACTGCGAGGCCTGCCGGGGGGCGCGGTTCACACCGGAGACACTCGCGGTGCGCTGGAAGGACAAGACGATCGCCGACGTGCTGGCGATGAACGTGGACGAAGCGGTCGGGTTCTTCGCCGCGCACCGGCAGATTCACACGGGACTGAAGTTCTTGCAGGAAGTCGGTCTCGGTTATCTGACGCTTGGCCAGCAATCGCCGACGTTGTCCGGCGGTGAGGCGCAACGGATCAAGCTGGTGACGGAACTCGCGAAGACTGTAGGCCGCGTGACCTCACGCGGCGCCGCGTCGGGTGACGCGGCCTACAACGGCACACTCTACGTGCTCGATGAGCCGACGATTGGACTGCACATGGCGGACGTGGAGAAGTTGATTCGCGTGTTGCACCGGCTCGTGGACGCGGGTAACACAGTTGTCGTGATCGAACACAACCTTGACGTGATAGCGGAGGCGGACTGGGTGATTGATCTCGGCCCCGAAGGCGGCGAGGCCGGCGGACGGATCGTGGCGCAGGGGCGACCGGAAGAATTGACGGGATCTTACACGGCGCGGTTTCTGCGGCGATTCATGCGTGTTCGAGAAGCTCGACCTCGTAGCCGTCGGGGTCGGTGACGAAGGCCATTTTCATGCCGCTGCCGGAAAACTTCTGGCGCCAGCCGTCGGGCCAGATGGCGACGCCTTTCTTTTCGAGTTCGTCGCACTTGGCGATGAGGTCGGGATAACCGACGCAGGTGTGCATGAGGTCTTCGGGCACGCGCAGTGGGTAATCGGGGGAGTGGCAGAGTTCGAGGAAATGCTCGTTGCCGGGCAGTTCGAGGTAGGCAAGCTGGTTGCCGGAGGGCGACTTGTCGGTGCGCCGGGTGCAACGAAAACCGAGTTGCTCGTACCAACGGATGGAGCGTTCGAGGTTGCCGACGCGAATCCGGGTGTGGAGGAACTTGGGCATGATGGTGTCTCCTTTCATCAACAGCGAATCTCAGCCGCGAGCGTGTTTGCTTTCGGGCTTGAGGAACACGTTCAGCAAGGCGCTGACGAAGCTGAGCACCAGCGCGCCGCCGACGGCGGTCCAGAACCCCTCGACGTGGAAGGCGGGGATGAGCCAACTGACGAGCTTGAGCATGGCGGCGTTGACGACCAGCGTGAACAGTCCGAGCGTCAGGACATTGAAGGGCAGCGTCAGCACGGCGACGAGCGGGCGCACAAACGTGTTGACCAACGCGAGCGCCACGGCAGCGAAAAGAGTGGCGCGCGGATTGTCCAGCCAGATGTTGTCGAACAAGGAGTCCACAACCAGCAACGCGAGCGCGTTGACAGCCAGTTTCATCAGCAGGATGAGAAGTCGTTTGAACATGCCGGCGCAGTGTAACGCAAGCCGGTGTGAATGCAATCATTCGACAAAGGCATTGAGCAGACACGGCGGTTGTGTTACATGCACAGTATGGACATGAGCACCACGTGGCTAGTCTGGGGTCTCGGCGCGGCAGCCGCCGGCTTGGCGGCGCTGACGCTGTTGTTGTACTGGTTTGTCGTTTGCGCCGTGCTCTACTGGCATGGCGCGCGGTTTCCGACGGGCCTGATGCCGTGGCGGTATTTCCGCGACCTGCAGGATTACAAGGAAATCATTGCCGCGAAGGGCAAGACCTCGTCATTGTACTACCTGATGTTGTTCCTGACATGGACAACCCTTGCGATGCTGCTCGCGTTGGCAGTGGCCGTCTGGGACTTCCGCGAGACCACGCGCTCACTGCATCGCCGCCCGTGGTGACCGTCCGCCATCAGTGATGGCAACAGCAGGCGTGTTCGGTTTCAGCCTGTGTGGCATGAGCGACCCCGTAGCAGTCGGCAAGATCGTTCGCCAGCTTCAGGAACTTCTCGTGCGTGCCCGCGCCCATGTGGTCGCGTTCGACCGCCTCGAACGCCGCCAGCAAACTCGCCTGGTCGGCGGGACTGAACGCCTGGTCGGCCATGCTGAACAGACAATGGTCTTCCTTCTGGATGTGCTGGCGCAGCAACTCGATGAACGCGCGCCCGTTCCGCGCAAATTCCTTGGCGTTGTCGTTCTTGATGGCGTCCGCCATCGCGCGGACATACCGGCGTCCCTGTTCATGCTCATGGATCATCACGCCCGTCGGGCCGCCGTCGCGCGGGAATCCTTTGGCTTCCATCGCGGGGAACAGTTGCGCCTCCTCCTTGCCGTGGTGGCATTTGTCGGCAAACATGCGGAAGAACTCGACGGCGTCTGATGCGTCGCGTTTCTCCAGCGCGCCGGTCTGTTCGGCTTGCGCGGCCATTTTTTCCAGAACGTTCAACACCTGTTCGATCACCCGGTGTTCGGCACTGAGTATTTCGGTCGGTTTCATGGCACAACCGTAACCGCATCGTGCACGGAAACGATTGACACCGGTCAACAACAGCGTTCGACCCGGAAAAGCTCAGTGCGGCTTGGCGAACACTTGTTCGTAGTGCGGTGAGGGCAGGAAGATGCCGCCGTCGTGACGGTAATAGTCGGCGTCGAGATGAAAGACGCCCTTCTCGACCTTGGTCCACGCGGCATCGGGCATCGGATGATAGGAACGCATCGTCTGCCAGTTCTTGTAGTTCTGGTGGCCGTTGGTTTCGAGCAGACCGGTGCCGAGACCGGGGAATGGCGCGAGACGCGCAGCAACAGCTTTGTTCCACTCAATGAGAATCGGGTTGACGGTGAGATCGGCGCAAAAACAGGGCACCCCCTGTTCGTGCGCAGTCTGCGCGATCTTCATGCTCATGCTCATCGTTTTGGCGATGGGTTTGAGCGCAACGGCGCGGTAACCCATTTCGATGCGATGCCGGGCGTCGCGGTCGGTGTGAGCCGTTTCGTCGGCGGCGAGCCGGACGGGAATGTCCTTCACGCTGATTTCGAGTTCCTCGGGGAACGGTTCTTCGACAATCGCAATCTGGTCGAACGCGCCGATCTTGCGAAGGTGGTCGAGCAGCCGCAGGAGCGTTTCCTTTTTCTCGTAGCGACCGTTGGCGTCGAAATAGTACGGGAGCCGTCCGTCCTTGGTGTGCGGCGTGCGGATGTGGCCGATGGCGGCGTGGATGGCGGAGATGCGCGCCTTGTCTTTTTCGAGCATTTCCTCCTGCGTGCCCGGCTGGCCGATTTTGATCTTCATGAAGAAGTAGCCTTCCTCGGCGGCGGCCTTGATTTCCTCGATGGGCACGCCGTAGGTCATCAGCGGGATGCAGGCGGCGAGTTTGTGATGATGCGAGAGCGCGGGCTTGTACGTGGTGGGGATCATCGCGTCGAAATTCTTCACGCGATTCTCGGCGGCGTAGAGCAACCACGCAGCTTGGTCAACACCGACAAGCGCATTCAGGACAAAGGTCTTTCGGAGATGGTTGTTGGCAGTGATTTTCTGGCCGTACCGGTACAGGTCTTCGAGGATGCCGTCGAGAAGATGAACCGGCGTGGTGAAGGTTTGTCCTTTGATCATCTGCAACGCGCGTTCCGTGAGCGCATACATCAAGGTGTTGCCACCGGACTCGGAGTGTGAAGTGAAGACCGAGGCGTCGGACCACAATGTGCTCTGCGTGCAAAGACCGATTTTGCGCAAGCCGGAGTCGCTTTCGAGCAAGGCGGCGGTCTGCCACAGTTCGCTGAGATAGCCGCCCTTAAACCCGAACGGCCGAACAAGCGGTTCCCGCTCGAAGTTGGAATCAACCGACTTGATGCGGATGGGTTTCGCGCTTGAACCGGCCAATGCGAACACAGGCTGAACGAGAATCGCAGCGGCAGCGGCGCCGGAGTTCTTCAGGAATTCTCTTCGGGTGATGTTCACAGTTTCCACGGTTCGCGGTAGGAAACCGACAACATGCGAGTAGCGGCGGAATCGTCAACGATCTGCTCAGTGTCGGGATTCCAGCGAAGTTTGCGCCCCAGACGCATCGCGATGTTGCCAAGGTGCGCAACAGTGATCGAGCGATGTGCCACCTCGATGGGGGCCACGGTCTCGGCACGCGTCTTGATGCAGTCGAGGAAATTGCGACGATGATCCTGCCGGTCGACCGGGTTGCGCGCCATCCCGCCGCTGAACTGTTCGCGCAGCAGGCTCTTCGGCTCCGTCTGGATGCCGCTGCGATTGGCGTGCACCCAGCCGTTCTCGCCGATCCAGCGGACACCGCCCGGATACCGGGATCGGTCGCCAATGAACAGTTCCACGCCGTTGGCGTAGCGGCAGACGAGATGATGTTTCCCCGCCGTGTTCCAGAGGCCGTCAGTGGGAAACTCGCCGGCGCCCTCGACGGTGACCGGGCCGGTGTAATCGCAATTCATCCCCCAGTGCGCGATGTCAATGTCGTGCGCGCCGTTGTCGGTCAACTGTCCGCCGGAGTAGTCGAAAATCCAGCGGAAGTTCCAGTGACAACGTTTCTCCGTGTACGGCGCCCACGGCGCAGGGCCGAGCCACAATTCGTAGTCGAACCCGTCAGGCACCGGCATCGGCGGTTGCGGCCCGGTTGTCGGCGTGTCGGGATTGCCGACTTCCACTTTCAGGAGTTTGCCAATGCGCCCATTGCGAACAAGCTCCGCGCCAAACCGGAACTGCCATGTCGAGCGCTGCCAGCTTCCTGTTTGCCAGACGCAGCCATTCTGTTTGACGGCGTCGCACATGGCGCGCCCCTCGGCAACGGTGAGCGCGAGCGGTTTCTCGCCGTAGATGTCCTTGCCGGCGCGCGCGGCCATGATCACGGGGATCGCGTGCCACTGGTCGGGCAGCGAGATGCAAAGCGCGTCAATGTCCTTGCGCGCGATCAACTCGCGGAAATCGTTGATCTCGGCGCAATCCTTGTTGTCGTAAACCTGGTTGATCTCCTGCAACGACTGCTTGCGGCGCGCTTCGTCAACATCACAGACCGCCGTGATCTGAGTGTCGTACTGCTGAAGAAACCCTTTGACGTGCCGCAATCCCATGCTGCCAAGCCCGATCATCCCCAACGTGATCCGATTGCTCGGCGACGGGCGGCCGTCTTTGCCGAGCACGGAAGCAGGGATGATTGTCGGCGCGACGATCGCTGCCGCCGCACTCCGCAACCACGTACGACGGGAAATCGAATTCATGCCTTTGCCAGACATTGTGCGAGATGCTTTCGTGCCTGATTCACTGCGGCGGTGACTTCGCCGGCGGTCGGCAGGATGGGGATGCCGCGCGGCGTGGGGTGCATGAAGACCGATGTCCAGCGGCGATACTTGATCTTGCGGAGCGCAGCCACAATGGGACGGAAATCGAGCGGGCCGCGACCGGGCAACTGCATCAGTTCGTCATCTTTTGGCATCGGTTTCATACAGCCCTTGCCGTATTCCCACGCATAGAAATGCGCGAGCTTCGGGCCAAGTTCCTCAATCAACTTCGCCAGCAGCATCGGGTCTTGCGGCAGATGATACGGCGCAAGGGCGACGCCGAGATTCGGCGATGGTGAGAACTCCGCAAGCCAACGAACTGAGTCGGGCGACGCCAACATGCAGCCGCCGTGGTTCTCGATGCCGATGACAATGCCGGCCTTCGTGGCGATCTCAATTGTCGGTTTCATCTTCTCGACAAACGCCTTCAACTCGCGTTTGAGGTCGTCGCCGGCGAGCGTCTTGGAGCCGCCGCTGCCGGTCACGATCAACTTGGCGCCGAACCGCCGGCCAAACTCGATCTCCGGCTCCAGCTTGAAAGCGCCGAGATCGTAACGGGTGAGGCAGCCGAGCTTGACGTTGTGCTTCTTCAATAACGCAGCAAATTTTTCCTCGCCCATCTCGGTGATTTGTTCGCGCTGGTTGCCGTGCCGTAGCGGCCAGATGTCAATCGAGTCCGCGCCGGTCTTGCGGACTTCGGGCAGAATCACATCGAGCGGGAGCGTGCCGTACAAACTCGACGCAAGAATGTAGCGCAATCGGAAGTCGGAGGCCGCGCTCGCCCATTGTGAACCGAACACCAGCGCCGCCGCGCCCGCGGTAATTCGACGACAGGCTTCGCGGCGCGTGACAAGTGGCGACGCGCTCATTTCGACTTGGCGCGGGCGTCGTTCAACATCTTCATCCACTTGCCCATGTAGTGGCCGTGATCGTGGAAGGTGCGGCCGCTGACGAGATTGCCGTCCACCACGCACGGTTCATTGACGAAGATGCCGCCGCAGACTTCGAGGTCGAACTGGCATTTCGGCACGGTCGCCATGCGGCGTCCCTTGACGCAACCGGCGCGGGCGGGAATCTCGACGCCGTGACACACGGAAGCGATCGGTTTGTTCTTCTCGAAGAAATAGCGGGTGATGCGGATCAGGTCGGGATTGTCGCGGATGTACTCGGGGGCGCGTCCGCCGCTGAAAAAGATGCCGACGTATTCCTCGGGCTTGATGTCGCGGAAGGCGATCTTGGCCTCGATGGTGTAGCCTTCGTATTCGCGGGTGATGTCCCAGCCGGGTTTGACTTCGTGCAGGACCATGTTGTAGCGGCGTTTCTCCGGCCCCGCGACGACCGGCTCGAAGCCGTCCTCGATCAGGCGGTAGTAGGGGTAGAGCGTGTCAACGGTTTCCGCGGCGTCGCCGACGATGATGAGAACTTTGTTGGACATGGTGGAAGCAGGCTCCTTTGATTGCGCCGACGGGTTGCGAAGCGCGCCCATCGCCAACACGGCGGTGGTGGACGCGCCACACTCTTGCAAAAATTCCCGGCGACTGACTTTGCGCATGACGGGCGGCATCCTAATACGAGCGCAGGGAAACTCACAAGCTTTTTTGACATTGATTCTTGCGCGGTGATTGTGCGACTACATCAGGCATTATGAAACGACGCACCTTCCTCAAGACGATGGCCGCGACAGCCTTCGGGTTCCAAGTTGTTCCCTCCTTTGTGTTGGGCGTTAACGGCCAGACGCCGCCGAGTCGCAAGCTCAACCTCGCCGCCATCGGCGCCGGCGGCCGGGCCGCCTCCAATCTCCGGGAGATGGGCGACGAAAATCTCGTGGCCTTGTGCGACGTGGATGACCGTCGCGCGGCGGCCAACTTCAAGAAGTTTCCCGGCGCGAAACAGTTCAAGGACTTCCGTAAGATGTTCGATGCGATGAGCGACCAGATTGACGCGGTGGTCATCAGCACGCCCGACCACACGCACGCCGTGGTGGCCATGGCGGCATTGCGGCGCGGCAAACATGTTTATTGCGAGAAACCGCTCACGCATACCGTGGCAGAAGCGCGGGCATTGCGGAAAGAAGCATTGGCGCGCAAGCTCATCACGCAGGTTGGAAATCAGGGACATTCGACCGACACCATTCGTCTGTTTTGCGAGTGGATTTGGGACGGGGCGATTGGTGATGTGACTGAAGTTCATGCCGCCTGTGATCGTTACCCGGAAATTTACTGTCAGATCAATAAACTGGAACAAGTCCGCGCGGAACGCCCGCCGGTGCCGCCGGAACTGGACTGGGACCTCTGGCAGGGACCGGCGCCGGAGCGGCCGTATCATCCGGTTTATGTGCCGCGTGATTGGCGCGGCTGGATGACCTACGGCACCGGCACGCTCGGCGATTGGGTTTGTCACGTGGTTGATCCCGTGTTCTGGGCGCTGGATTTGGACATGCCCGTTTCCATTCAAGCCGAGGCCGACGGTTATGACCCGGACAAACACGCCGACCTCTATCCTCCCGGCACGAAGATCACGTTCGAGTTCCCCGCCAAGGGCAAACGCGGCCCGGTCAAGCTCATCTGGCATGACGGCCAGCGAACCATTCCGCGTCCCGACGACTTGGAAGCCGACCGCAAAGTCGTCGGCACCGGCGCGGTGGTCATCGGCACTCGCGGCAAGATCATGTACGGTTCCCACGGCGCCGACAGTTGCCGGATTTTCCCTGAAACGAAGATGCAAGCGTACAAGCGGCCCGACCCGACAATCCCGCGCGTGCGCGTCAGCCACCAGAAAGATTGGATCAACGCAATTCGCGAAGGCCGGCCGGCGGGGTCGCCGTTCGAGTACGGCGGACGGCTCTCGGAAGTCGGCTTGCTCGGCGCGATTGCCATTCGTTTCCTTGGCCGGAAACTCCAGTACAGCGAGCGCGCGATGCGGTTCACCAACTGCCGCGAAGCCAACGCATTGCTTCATTCGTCATACCGACGGGGCTGGAAACTGTGAACAAGTTTTCCTTGAACACGTCCATCAAAACGGAGATACCTCTGACATGAAAAAATCACTTTGCCTCATCGCGGCGCTCAGCCTCGCCGTTACCGTATCGGCTGCCTCCAAGAATCCGTTTATCGGACGCTGGGCGTTGACCCTGCCCGGCGACCGCGCCGGGTGGCTCGGCGTCGAGGAGAAAGACGGCAAACTGCAAGCCTCCGTCCTCTGGGGCGGCGGCAGCGTCGTGCCGGTGGCGAGCGTCAAGGTGGAAGGCAACAAGTTGATTGTCACGCGCATCCAGAAACCGAAGGGGAAAGACGGCAAAGAACGAACGGTCACGGAAACCCTCACCGCCACGCTCGATGGCGACACGTTGAAACTCACCACCGTCAAACGCAATGAAGCCGGCAAGGAAAGCGACCACGCCGAACTGACCGGCAAACGGATTCCGCCATTGCCGGCGCGTCCGAACTTGAAAAAGGTGAAGTTTGGCAAACCGGTAACAATCTTCAACGGCAAAGACCTGACCGGTTGGCGGCTGATCAATCCAGCCGCGCCGAACGGCTGGAGCGTGCAGGACGGCGTGTTGATGAATCGCGTCGAGAAAGACAAACGCTTCGGCAACCTCCGGACCGACCAGGAGTTTGAAGACTTCAACCTCAAGCTCGAAGTCCGCACACAGGAAAAAAGCAACAGCGGCATTTACCTGCGCGGCATCTACGAAGTGCAGATTGCGGAGAGCTACGGCAAGCCGGTGGACTCCCACAACATGGGCGCCATCTACAGCCGCCTCACGCCGGCGGTCGCCGCCGAAAAACCCATCGGCGAATGGCAGACGCTGGACATCACGTTGGTGGACCGCCACGTCACCGTCATCCTCAACGGCAAGACCATCATCGCCAATCAGCCATTGCTCGGCGTCACCGGCGGCGCGCTCACTGCCGACGAGTTCAAGCCCGGCCCGATCTTCCTCCAAGGCGACCACACCAACATTGACTACCGCAACATGGTGCTGCGCCCCGTGGTGAAGTAGTGCTCCGTCAAACTTAAGTGGACGGGAACGTTTGTAGTAACGCACGCAGTCGCGTGTTGTTTCGCGACGGAGTGCGGTTCGTTTGGCCGGAACGATCTCGCGGAACGCCACTCCGCTTCGCTGCGTGGCTTACTACGAACTGCCCTTGTTTTCTTCGAAGGCCAGCGCGCCGGTGGGGCAGTGCTTGACGCATTCAGCGCCAACCTTCTGGAGACCTTCGGCGAGCGTGCCGTTCAACGGCACGGCGACTTTCACGTCGAACCCGCGTCCGATGAACGTGAGGCCGAGCGGCTCCTGTGCTTGCTCGGCGATGGCGACGCAGATGCCGCACGAGATGCACTTGCCCGGCTCGAAGATGACGCCGCCGGGTTGGCGGATGACCTCGAAGGCGCGGCGACGCTCGCCGGCGAACGCCTTCGGGTCGGCGTTGTAGGCAATCGAATAGAAACGCAGTTTGCAATCGTTCGCCGCCCGGCAATCACAGTGACAACAGCGCCCAGCGGCTTTCTCCGCTTCGCTGACCAGTTCCCGCACGCTCAACTCCGAATTTGCGCCCCTGCCAAGCTGACGGTATTCGTCGGGTGAAAGTTTCGGAATCGTCGTGGTGAACTCCTTCGGCGCGATTTGATAGTCGCGCCCGGCAAGGAAGGCATCAACGCTCTCAGCAAGCAAATGGCCGTCGCCGACCGAGCGCGCCGGGTCCCAGCCGCTGCGGATGCAACTGCCGCCGGCGAAGACGCCGGGAACCTCAGTTTGGAAATTCTTGGCGCTGACTTTGATCATCTTCTCCGTCGCGGCCACGCCGAGTTCAGTGTGGTTGGTCTTCGCGGTGGGGCCGACAGCGAGGATGACCGCGTTGAAATCGCGACGCAACTCATCGAGCTTCACGTTGCGTCCGAGCCGCGTGTTGCCGCGAAACTCCAATCCCATCGCGCCAATCGTTGCGATGTCGGCGTCGAGCACTTCGCGCGGCAAATCCGCCGCGCGCATTTGTCCGCCGGGTTCGGCGGCGACATCGAAGACAGTGACTTTGTGTCCGAGTTTCAAAAGGAAAAATGCCGCGCTCAATCCGGTCGCGCCGGCTCCGATGACGGCGATGCGTTTGCCAGTGGACGGCGCGCACGCGGGAACAAACCGGTCGGCGGCATTGGCGTCGAGATTGGCGACTTCGCGTTCGATGAGTTGAATGGCAACTGCGCCATCGTACTGGCGTCGCCGGCAACCCATTTCGCACGGGGCGCGGCAGATGCGACCAAGCACGCCGGGGAAGACGACGTCTTCTTTCACGAGCGCGATGGCGTCTTTCATCCTGCCGGCCGCGACGAGACGGATGACTTCGGGAATTGCCATGCGGGCGGGGCAAACCCGTTGGCAGACGGAAACGCAGTCGCCAAGGTGGTCGCTCAGTAGCAATTCGAGCGCGGCTTTGCGGGCGGCTTTCACGTCGGGCGTCTCGCTCGACACGACCATGCCGTCGGTGGCTTTCGTCGAGCACGACGGCATGAGCCGCGTGTCGTTGCCGATCCGGACTACGCACGCCATGCACGATGCCCGATTTTCCTTTACGCCGGCGAGGAAACAGAGCGTCGGGATGTTGAGACCGAGCGAACGCGCCGCATCCAGAATGGTGCTGCCATCGGGGACGCTGACTGGTTTGCCGTCTATGGTGAGCGTAATCATTGGTGGACGAGGGCGATGTGGGCGGGTTGTTCCTTGTGGAGGTGGCCGGCGGTTTTCTGGCCGCCGCTTTCGATGTGGATGGCCTCGACGGGGCAATCGGTGCGGCAGACGTCGCAGCGGGTGCATTTGTCGAGGTCAATGTGGTGTTTGCGGTATGGCGCGATGGGAATGGCGTCGGCGGGGCAATGCTGGGCGCAGATGGTGCAACCGGTGCAGTTGTCCTGCACGACGTACTGGATGAGCGCCTTGCAACGACCGGCCGGGCAACGGCCCTTGAGGTGCGCCTCGTACTCGTCGCGGAAATAACGGAGCGTCGTCAACACGGGATTCGGCGCGGTGCGTCCGAGGCCGCAGATGCTGCCGGCAGTGGTCAACGCGGCGATGCGTTCGAGTTCGTCGAGGTCGCGCGCGACGCCTTTGCCGTTGCAGAGGCGGTCGAGGATTTCCCGCATTCGCGTCGTGCCGATACGGCAGAACGTGCACTCGCCGCAGGACTCGGCCTTGAGGAACGACATGAAATACCGGGCAACATCCACCATGCAATCGTCCTCGTCGAGCACCACGAGGCCCCCCGACCCCATGATGGCGCCCGCTGCTGTCAACGCTTCGTAATCCACCGGCGTGTCGGCGTGCGTCGCGGGGATGCAACCGCCGGAGGGGCCGCCGATCTGGACGGCCTTAAGGCGTTTGCCTTCGGCGACGCCGCCACCGATCTCGTCCACAATCTCGCGGATGGTGATGCCCATCGGCACTTCGATCAACCCGGCGCGCGCGATTTTGCCGGCGAGGGCGAACACTTTTGTGCCTTTGCTTTTCCCGGTGCCGAGCGCGGCGAACTTGCCGGCGCCGTTGCGGATGATCCACGGCAGCATCGAAAGTGTCTCGATGTTGTTGATGAGCGTCGGCCGCCCCCACAGGCCGCGGTCGGCGGGGAACGGCGGCTTGAGGCGCGGAATGCCGCGGTTGCCCTCGATGGACTCGATGAGCGCGGTTTCCTCGCCGCACACAAACGCGCCGGCACCCTCGAAGATTTTCACGCGAAACTTGTCGCCGAGGAAGGCGCGTTCTTCCAGGACGCGAATTGCCTCGCGCAAGCGGCTGACGGCGCGCGGGTACTCGGCGCGGACGTAAATGTAGCCTTCGGTCGCGCCGACGGCGTGCCCGGCGATGAGCATTCCCTCGACGAGCCGGTAGGGGAACGATTCCATCAGCATCCGGTCCATGAACGCGCCGGGGTCGCCTTCGTCGCCGTTGGCAATGATGTATTTGACGCCGTCGGGCGACGACGCGTTGCGGACGTGCTGCCATTTGACACCGGTCGGAAAACCGGCGCCGCCGCGTCCGCGCAGGCCGCTGGCGGTGATCTCGGCGATGACATCCTCGGGTTTGCGTCCGAGCACGGCGTTCAACGCCTTGAATCCGCCGTGGCCAAGATATTCGTCGAGGTCGAGCGGGTCCATTTCGCCGAATCCCTCGGTGGCGATGCGGACTTGTCGTTCCATGAACAGCTCGACCGGGCGGCTGTGCACGTTGAGGGTGTGGTCGCTGATTTTTTCCAGGGCGCCGTCGCCGGTGACGAGTTCCTCCAGCGTCCGGTCCACCCAGCGCACCAGTCGGCGACCGAGATGCGACGGCGGGAAATGACGGCGGACGATGCCCTCGGCCTGGTCGGGACCGACCTTGGCGTAGAACGCGGCGGGCTTGTCCGGCAGGCGGACCTCGACGATGGGCGTCTGGTGACACATGCCGACGCAGCCAACGCGTTTGACCGGGACGTCGAGGCGGAACAAGCCGACAAAATGCCGGAGTTGATGGAACAACTCATCGCTGCCTTTCGCCATGCAACAAGAACCGAGGCCGACGCGAATCTCCGGCGCGCCCGCGCTCTCCCGATGGCAAAGCACGGCGTCCACGTCGCTCACCGTTTCGTGGCGCGTGGCGCGGAAATCGTCGAGCATCATCGGAACGGTATCGGGCGAGAGGTGTCCGTAGGTGGTGTGATCAACCTGGACCACCGGCGCGAGCGTGCAACAACCGAGACAGGCAACGCGCTCGACGGTGAACTCGCCGTCGGGACTGGTGTCGTCGTTGGCGGGAATGAGCAACGCGCGTTGGACGGCGTCCTGGATGTTCTCGGAGGATTTGACGTGGCAGGCGGTGCCGTGGCAGACACGGAGCCGGTGGCGGCCGGTCGGCTTGAGGCGGAACTGGTGATAGAACGTGGCGACGCCGACCAGGTGGGCGAGCCGGATGCCGGTGAGTTCGCTGGCGCGCCGCAACACCGGGTCGGGAAGGTATTGGTACTCGTGCTGGATGCCCTGCAAGATCGGGATCGTGGACTCCACGCCGCGCCCCGTCTTCGCAAGGAGCTTCTCAAGAAACTGATCGTAAGATTCCTGGATCATTCGCCGAAACAGAAAAGGTTGTCTTTGGCGCGAATGTACATGCGCGCGCCGCGAAACGCGGGGCTGCTGTTGCAGGCTTCGCCGAGTTCCAGTTTCTTCGCTTCCTTGTACTTTTCGCCGTCCTCGACGGCAAAGAGGACGCCCTTGCGGGTGATCATGACCAAGGTGTTGCCCGCGAGCGCAACCGATGAGTAAAACTCCTCGCCGAAATCGTGCGCCCAAAGTTCCTTGCCGGTTGTCAGTTCGCAGCAGCGCAACAAACCGCCCCCGCCGAGCAGGTACAACCGATTGCCAATCGCCACCGGACTCGGCACGTCGGGCGCGCCGTCGGTGGTGGTCCATGCGACGTGCGTCTTCGTCACGTCGCCGCTGCCGTTGGGCCGGATGGCCAGCACGTCGGCGTGGACCTTGCAGGCGATGATCAGGCCGCCCGCGAGGATCGGGGACGGAGCAAGGTCGCTGCTGAGGCCGTTGACGCGCCAGAGTTCCTCGCCGCTGACCGGGTTGTAGGTGAGAATCCACGGGTCGCCAAACGTGACCAACTGCGGTTTGCCTTCGATCATGAACACCACCGGCGACGCCCAGGAACCGCCCGTGGGCCGCGATTTTTGCCACGTTACCTGGCCGGTGCGGGTGTCGAGCGCGAGCATCTTCGATTTGCCTTCGTCGTCGTTGCCGAGATCGAGTTGGATGAGCAACTGGTTTTCCCAGAGCGCCAGCGAGGAGGCGTACCCGTAGGCGTTTTCCAACGGGCCGATGTTGCGCGCCCAGACCTGCTTGCCCTCGAAGTCAAACGCGGCCACGTCGCCATTGGCGAAAATCGCATAGACGCGACGGCCATCGGTCACCGGTGTTGGCGACGCCATGCCGGTGTCTTCGTACAATCGCGGCGTCGGCGGGCGCGGCGTGGTGATTTTCACCGGTGACGACCAGAGCAGTTTGCCGGTGTCGGCATCGAACCGGAAAACCCGTTCTTCCTTCTCATCGGCGCCCGACAGGAACAGCGCATTGCCCCAAATGACGGGCGAACTCATACCCGGCAATGCCACGGGAACTTTCCAGAGCACATTCAACTTCAACGGCGTCTTGGTTGCGCCATCGCCCCACGGTCCGCGAAACGCCGGCCAGTTCTGTTCCCACTCGGCAAGCGTCATCGGCGTTTCAGGGGCCGCTGCCACGGCCGGCGCGCGAACGGGCAACTGGACCGGCTGGGTGCCGAGAAACAACGCCCCCGCCGCCAGCAGGCCGAACAACACCGACACAGCGTAGCGGGCAACCCGTATGGTTTGCTTGCCCTCGTCCGCGGAACGCGCGCCCCACGCGACGGGATTGGGAATCCCGCGGTGCATCACGCGGACAAAATGCGCGCTGGCGAGGAACACCACCAACGCGCCGAGCATGGCGCGCGCGCCATTGCCGGAGAGCCGCAATTGCGTGAACGTCTGCCGGCGAAGCTGGAGGTCGAGCACGCGGATGCGTTGCTTGAGCGCCTCGTCCTTCGGTTGTTTGTGGAGTTGCTCGATGAGCGTCATGCGCTCGCGCGACGTGACCAGCCCGGCGACCTTGCCGCGCGTCTGGTTGAACACGAGCAGTCCGCCCGCCGCCAACAGGAAGGCGCCGCAGGCAATCGCCACGGCCAATGCAATTTGATGGAAAAAGATTTTCATGATGATTTCGTCGTTTCCGGCACCGGCAGGCCGAGCCGTTTGAGTTCTTCGGGGCAGTAACGGAAGCAGCGGGCACAAGCCACGCAACGGAATTGATCGGCCTCGTAATCAGTCCGTTTCCGACGGATGGCCAGCGAGACCAGTTTCAACCCGATCACCAGCCCGATCCACACGCCGCACCAGCGTCCCGCCAGCACGTACCAGCGGCGCACCGCTTCCGCATCGGTAAAAAGTTTTTCCAGCGGCTGGCCCGTCGCGCGGAATGCGTCGGACGCATCCGTCGTGTCCTTCACCGCGCCGGTTTCCTCGAAGTGAACGCGCTCGGCGAGATTCACGATGCGGTGTTTGCGGGCGAAGTTTGTCCCGGCAAAACCGCCGAGCCAGAACCCCAACCCGACCAGCACTGGCAACAACACCAAGAACACAACCAACCGGCGTTTGTCCGCTGCCACGGCGTGCGCCGGCGCGGGAGCGTCCACGGTGGATTTGTTGATGGCGCCAAACGGGCAGGATTGCTCGCAGAGCCGGCATTGCGTGCAGTTGTCCGGCGTGATGCGGACGCGCCATTTCGAGACGCTCGACGCCAGGCCGAGCAACACGCCGTACGGACACAGAAACCGGCAGTAAGGCCGCCCGACGAACACGCCGAGCACGAGCAATCCGATTCCCAGCCCGACCATCGTTGCGCTGCCGCCGAGCCGGAAGATGGGCACGAACGGGTCGTACTGGCAGATGATGTAACCGCCGCCCGTTGCGGCAAAAACGATGGCAAGACCAAGATACACGTGCGCGAACAACCGCAATCCATGCTCCAGCCAGGCCGGCATCTGCACCGGCTTGAGCAGGACCAAATCCTGCAACACGCCGTGCGGACAGACCGACGAACAGAACACCCGCCCAAACAACAGCGCCGCCGCCAGCGGCAACAATCCGAACGCCAGCGCCGTGAGCGGCACGGCGTAGTTCGGGTCGGCAAGTCCCTGCGCGATGTTCTGAATGCTGCCAATGGCGCAGATGCAACCTTTCCGCCAGAAACCGAAATACAACACGGAAAAGATGCTGAGCATCACCAATTCGCGCCGCGACCGCCGGTGCAATGCCAGCCACGCCGCCAACGCCAACGTAATCACCAGCACTGCGATGTCGAGTTGTTCCAGCCCCCACGAGCGCACCGCCGGTTCGGTCATCACGGGCAGCGTGTGGCCCGTCTCCGTGAACTGCGGCGGCGGAAAACGTTGGACGCCAAGGAAGGTCATGGATGAATAAACTCCAAAAACAAGGAGGAGATCCGCAGATGAACGCAGATGGACGTAGATTTACCAGAAGCTGTCATGCTGAGCCGGTCAGAGTTCCGCTTGATCGCTCGGTTCAATTCTTTCGTCGCTACGCCGTAGGTTGCCGCTAAATCTGCATCCAGAATCACCTTCTCGCCTCGAATGGTGAAGATGACTTTCTCGATTGGTTTCACCGAACCGTATGTGATCTTGGTTGTCTTCATCACAGATTCTTCCCCCATATAGTCACACCGTGACGCGCGGCTCAATCCCCAAGTCCTGTTGGATGGCACGGACAACGGTGACAAGGCTGCGCGTGGTGGGATTGCCGCGCGCGCTAAGCATCCGGTGCAACGCCTTTTCGCCGAAACCGGTCTCCTTGGCTAGTTTCTTAAACGTGATGCTGGCATGGACAAGGTCTCGCAACGATGACAAGCCGACTGCCGGCTCGCCTTCCAGCAAGGCGTTGATCGCTTCCGCGTACAATGCCCGCGCGAACTTGGGGTCGCGTTGCAGGCGGCGTAACACTGTCTGCTTATATTCTCGTGTCAGGGCCATTACTTCGTCTCCTGTGTATATTGTTTCCAACGTTGAATCGCGACGGCGATGTCGGCGGATTGACGGCTTTTGTCGCCGCCACCCAACAACACCACAATCGTTCGTCCTTCCCAGCCAAAGTACACGCGGTATCCAGGGCCGAAATCCATCTTGATCTCATAAACCCCGCTACCAACTGACTTTACCGCGCTGAGGTTGCCGGCTTCCAGACGGCGCAGGTAACGATCCACTCGCGCGGCGCTCACCGAATCCAGTTCCTCAAACCATTCACCAAAGAACGAGCGGCCACCGGGCGCGTATTCAACGATCTTGTGGCTGCTCATAATGGTATCATAAGCGTTACTATCGTCAAGGCCTGGATAACAAGATCGTCAATAAAAAATACTTCGCTGCGCTCATGACAGAGGGCGAGAATTGTAGTCATTCGAATCTTATGCGCTCCCCGTTTGCGCTTTCCTCACGTACGGCTGGCTTGCGGGGACGCGGTGAATGGCGTCAGCGGGACAGGCGCGGGCGATGGAACACTCGTTGCAGTTGACGCACCGGTCGTGCCGGATCTGGAGGTAGAGCGAGCCGTTGCCGAACATGGTGCAGCCCTTCACGCATTTGCCGCAACCGACACAAAGCGGCTCGTTGACGTGATACTCGAAATACGGGTCCTCGATGAACTTGCGGATGATCGCGCCGGTGGGGCAAATCTGGTTTTCGGCGCCGGTGTTGAGGCCGACGGGCTGCGGCTCGAAATAGCCGGTGCAGAGGTTGCAGTAGCCGCAGATGTCATACGCATGAACACATTTCACCGCCGACAATTCCAGCACGCACTCCGTCGCGCACTTGCCGCACTGCGTGCATTTGTACGGGTCAATCTGCCAGACGGTGTTGCGCCGGCGCAGGCGCGGGAACAAGACGCCCAGAATCGCGCCAAAACCAAGCGTCGCCGCGCCGCCGAGGAAAAGGCGCCGGTTCATGGCTGGGTCTCCTTCCACGGCAGCGAACAGCGCGCGAACTCGCCGCAGCCGTTGCACCCGCCGCGACCCGAACAGGAGCGACGGAAAAGAATCGCGCCAATCGCGGCCAGCAATCCGAGCAGCGCGGTACGGAAAAATGTCTGGCGATTCATGTCTTCCTCTCCTTGCGTTCGAAGATCCGAACCGCCTTGGCGGCGAGGTCGAGCACGAGAACGCGGGAACGCGAATCGCACGCGACGGGAACGCCCATGCCGGGCTGGCGATTTTGCGGGAAATGTTCCGGTCCGGCCACAACGCCTTCGAACTTGCCTTTCACGTCATAGACCTTGACGCGGGTCAGCCCTTTTTCGCTGGTCACAAACCGTCCATCGGGCAACCGGGCAAAATAACTGGGATTACAACAGCCGCAGAAACCTTCGATGTTCATCGCGGTCTCGCCCCAACCAGTTTCGTATTGGCCGTCGAGCGTGTACGCTTGAATGAGATGTTTGCCGGGATTGACGACCCAGAGGACGTTCTCAGTGCCAACGTGCAGGTCGAAATACGGACTCGGCACGACGAATCCCTTGAGGCGGGAAAGGATTTTGCCGTCGGAGGCGCAGCGGAGAACTTCACGATTGCCGGCGTCAGCAACGAAAACAATGCCGTCCGCGACCGCGATGGCGGTGAGATGGACGCGCTCGCCGAGCAGCGCGCTTCCTTCAAACCGGTCTTTGAACGCCACGAGTCCCGTCGCGGCAATGGCGTGTGGCAGGGAGGGCAACTCGCGTGTGCGCAGGAAGTTGCCGGTCGTGTCGAACGTTTTCAGGGCCTTGTCGCCGCCGACAAGGATTGTGTCGCCGACAACGGCAAGACACTTCGGCTTTTCGAGGCCGGTGGGAAAACGGGTTTGCTCCTCGTACAGCAACAACGCCGGGTCAGTGCGCTCGTAGCGGCTGATGTCGTACGTGAAACGCGCATCGAGCGGAGGCCGTTCCACGCGCGGCGGCCGTTCGCAACCGGCCAGCCCGGTGCCCATCGCGCCGAGGCCGGCGCCGAGAAATTCGCGGCGTGGAATGTTCTGGTTCATTGTTTCACGTCGAGGCAAACCATTTTCGTCAAGTCGCGCGCCAGCAAGCGTCCGTGCACGAGCGCCATCGGCGCCCAGCAATCATGGCCTTCCAGCGCGCGCGCCTTTGCGAGCGGACGATAGCCCGATGGAGCGGCCTCTGCAAGTGTCAGCCACCCGTCATCGTTGAGCGCAAAAATCAGGCCGTCGCCAATGACGAGCGGACCGAGGCCGAACTTCGCCGTCGCGCCGCTGGTCCAGCGGATTTTGCCATCGAGATCGAGACAGGCAAGCTGTCCGTCGGGACGGATGCCATAGAGGTGGCCATCGAACAGGATCGGCGTCTGTTGCGCTGCGCCGAACTCGGTTGGTTTGAGGCGGAACACGGTTTCAGTGACGATCTTGCCGGCGTCTTCCTTCAAACGCATCATCATCGCGCCGGAGTTGTAGCCGCCGGAAAAGAAGATGCGGTCGCTGCCAACGGGAACCGGTGTCGGCACGGCGGCGATGGAGATTTTCCACGCGTCCGTCTCCCACAACAACGCGCCGTCTGCGGCATTGACGCCAACCACGCCGCCGCTGGCGACATACACGTACTGGCGTTTGCCGGCAAACTCGAACGGCACGATGCTGGAGTGCGTCATCTTCCAGTCGCGCGGGTTGGGCGTTTTCCAGATGACCTTGCCGGTGGCAAGCTCGACCGCCATGAGCAATGCGTCGCCGCCAACACCGAGAATGACGCGGTCGCCGTCCACGAGCGGACACTGTCCTGCATACCATTCGGGAACCGTCGCGCCGAAATCCTTCACAAGGTCGAGGCCCCAGACAAACTTGCCGGTCTCGGCTTCGAGGCAGGCGATATGGCATTTCGGGCCAAACGTGACAACATACTTGTCAACAAGCGTCGGCACAGTCCGACTCATGCCGTGATTACGTTTCGTTTTGACCGGGTACGTAAACCGCCAGATTTCCTTGCCATCAGCGAGCGAAAGACAACGGAGCGCATCAGCTTTCGCCTCCATGTCGTAATCGAGAAGATAAACGCGCCCGTCGCGCACCGCCGCCCCGGCGTAGCCTTCACCGAGATCAACGCTCCAGAGCGTTCGCGGCACCGGTTTCCATTCGCGCGCAAGTTTGACGCCGTCCGCGGCGATGTTGTCGCCCTTGGCGCCGCGAAACTGCGGCCAAGCGCCTGGCAGATCGGACGCTTTGCCGTCACCGGGGATGAGCTTGGCGGATTCGAACGGCGATTTCTCCGAGGCGAGCGCAACGCCCGCGGGCCGGTCGAGGCCGGGTTTGCGTTCGTGGAGCGAGTCAGGAGGCAGGTGACTGGTCTGGACGAGAAGATAAAGCGCGCCGAGGCCGAGAACGCTGGCAGCGAGCGTCGCGGCTACGAGCACCGTGCGGGAATTGTTGAGTTCGTTTGACACAACCGCAGAGCGGATTTGCCACGGCTTTGCGTTCTTGTCCAATATTATTTCTTATTTCAACTTGGAGGCCGCCACGACCAGTCAACGCAATCTGTAACAGTCAGGAGCCGACGCTCTAGCTGTCACATCCACACCACGAAGGCAGATCAAGCAATTGGCAAACGCGCGCGGCGAACACATGGTTCCGCTGACGGCAATCGGTCAGATAAGTTTGTGGGAAGACAACGGGAGAATAGCCCTTCAAAGGCTCATCGCCAATTGTGGGAAGACGCACCGGAAACGAGAGAAAGCGGTTCGAGAATGGTTTGTACAGCAATACCGCGCGTCCTAACAACAACGACCAGTAAGCGCCATGAAATGAACTTGTCACAACCGTTTCGCCGGTTGCAAGAAAGTCCAACACTTCACGCAAAGACAGCCGACCGCCGTTGTCTTGGCGGGGGCTGTCGGAGAAAGCCGGGTTGCGCACCGGTTGGCCCCGATGCTCATAGACCACCCATCGTTGAGATGGGGCAGGGCGAGGTCGATCAAATTCCATGCTGAGGCAACTGGGACATGGGACGTAATCATATGGATTGCCGTGGTCGCGCAACCCCACAAGGTCAAATTCGGCGAGCCAGCTTGGATATTCCATCGCCTGTGTATTGTGCAAATTCATCCCTACACCCCAGATGATGAGCCGTGAGTCGGGCGACTGATTGCGGCGGACATCGAGCAACTGTCTAAAACATCCGTAGTACGACTGGTGTAAGAGACCGCCGCCACCGATAACCACGTGTTTGCCAACCAGCCACTCAGGCGACGTGCGAATGTTCTGTCGTTCGCTTCCGAGCGGCACATAGTCCAGCGCACAACAATGGCGGTCTCCCATATTCCCTCTGCCAGTGAGGTGGCACCCGACAATCTCCATCCGTCAGCCTTTCACATCCGCGCCGACGGAATCAACTCCCGTTGGCAAGCGGTCGTGCGGTAGTTGAACGAACCATGTTTTGTCCGCGTCAAATTCCACCTTCAAGTGTGTGCGCGCTGCAAATTCATCCACCGCGCGCTTCACACCCTCCAAGGGATAATTGGGGCGGTGATAATCATGTCCGCAGAGCCAGCCGCCAGGCTTGAGCTTCGGCAACCACACGGCGATGTCATCGCGGCAGCCTTCGTAGGAGTGGTCGGCGTCTATAAAGGCAAAATCAAGCGAGCCATCCGCCACTTGTTTGGCGGCCTCTCTGGATTCACCGCGAAGAACGGCGCGGCGGTCGCGCGCGAACTCGGTGGCTTGCAGCGCCGTCGCGTATTCCCTGTCGAATTGTGTTTGTGGGCGGCTGTAGAAGTTCGGATCAGTCTTTGCGCACACGCTGTCAGGCGGCGGGCGCATCCAGCGGTCCACCATCGTCAGACGCAGAAGCCGGTGTCCCCGCAGAAGTTGCGAGGACGTATGGCCGCGAAGCACGCCAACTTCCACGCCGCAGACCGGAGAATCCGGCAATCGCCGCAACAGCGCCTGAACTCGGCCCAGCACCGGTGGAAGACTTGCGATTCCCCCTCGATAATACGTCTCGACCGCTTCAACGACATCCGCCGCCGAAATCAGCGACATGCATTTCGGCGTGGGCAACCCTCCCGGTTGCGGCATCGGGAATTGGCAGCCGCGTTCATCATTCTTGGACCGGAAACGGCTTTGGCCGCAGCCGCCGGTCGCGCAACACGGCAACGCGCCGATGGCATGCAGCACTCGGTGGCCCGGATAGGCGATGTGGTGCACCGGTTCCCGGCCTCCCGCGATGACAATGCAGGGCCGGAGCTTGCGATGGCCTGGCTTCACTGGCACCGCCGCAGTGAGATGCATCGCCGAGGTGATGGGACACAACACTCCCTCGGCGTGGTAAATGAGCCGGATCAAATCCCGCACGGACGTTTTGCCAACAAGATTTACTACATGGCGCAATGGGGGGTGCGCGTCGGACTTCGCCCCAACTTGCACGAAGAGCAAGCGACCGCGAAAAGCGTCAACGACCGCTTGGTAGTTGGCCGAGCCCCAGCCCTTGATGGGCACTCCTTTTTTGCACCCGGCAACCATGACCCAGTATCGTTCGCCCGCCAATTCAGGATATGGCGGCGGCGCGGCCACTTCTTCCGCGCTCAAATGAATGTCGCCTCGAAACTCCGTCACTGGAATCTCGATCCCCACCGCTCTACCAATCCGGCGGGCATAGAGTTCCAGAAAATGCATCGGGCTTTGATTGCTCCGTCGAAAGCTTGGGCAGTAGTGGTGCGGGAAAACTGTCACGCACGGATCACCTCGGTCCAGTTTGGTGATGTGGGGACTATGGAGCCAGAGGTCGGGTTGATTGGTCTGTACATCCACCAACCAACCGGGAGCCGCTCGCTTTAGTTCCCGCACCACCCCGGTAAAAACAACCTGATCGCCAAGAAACCCCGGTGCGGTCAGGACAATCTTTCTCGGCGTTTTCACAATGGCGGTGCATGCCTGTGGTGCGGGTTTTGCCGAAGCCAGCATCGGTGCGGGGAAACCCCACAGATGAATGGCAAACGGATGGACATTGTCCGTCATTCGGCCCCGCAACTCCGTGATCTTTTCCATCTGTTGTTCCGTCTTCCACTTGATGAAATCGAGGGCGGTTCCCTGTGTGCGGATGATGTAGGCATAATGCGCCGGCAACACATTCAGCCGGCCCGGATTTTTCTGGTGAAACTCCGTAAACAAATCCGCGCCGAATGCGGTTTTGGACGGATTCGTTTTGCTGCCCGACGCCGCCTTCTGCGCCATCGCCAACAGCAGCGGCACCAGCGGGCTTCCTTTCGCAAATCCCATCACGCCCGTGGACAGCTTGGAACTCCGCCCCTGCAAAATGAAGTGCTCGTAGTGCCGCATCTCCTCCATGCTGCGCAGCACGTAGATGTCCGCATCCAGGCAGATGCCCCCATGAACCGACAGCGCCCAGAGCCGCACCAAGTCGGACTGTTGATGCACGGATGACATCTTCCGCATCAGCGTTTGCAGGCCCGCGGGCATGGCGGCCGGGATCTCCGTCCACAACTTCACCTCCCAGCCGGGATGCATCTTCTTGAACCGCTCGATGAACTCTGCCGCCAGCTTTGGCAGCGGACTGCCAAGCCAGACAACATGAGCAGTTGCCGGGATTGCGGCCTCTTTCCGCCAAAAGGCATTGCGTGGCACTGGCGCGGAGGGCGGCAGCGGCTTTTTTTTGTCGTAGAGACCGGCGGTGCGTTCTGTCGCCACATTGATACGGCCCCACTCGGCATCGGCCATGTCGAGCGCCTGCTCGAAGCTGATCTTGTCGAAAGCGTCCAGCCCGCTTTCCGGATTGCAGTTGAACACCCGCAGCCCGGCGGCTTCAAAGATCGGCCGCAACTGTTTGAATCGCTCTTTCAGCAGATTGTAGGTGTTGTTGTTGCCGCTGACAGAACCCTTTTGCCGCTCCTGCTCGAAATGATAGGTGTACTCTGGCGTCATCGTGAAATCGCAGCCGAGCAGGAAAATGCGCCGGATGCCGAGATGATGCAACAGCCGCAGCGCGACCAGCATCACCGAGCGCCCACCACCCGTCTTCTCGCCATTGCCCCAGTTGATGGTTGGCTCCGTGAGAAACCGGTCGGCGCGAAACTGGTCGTTGCGATGATAGAAGAAGGTGGCCGGACATTCCGCAATCTTCAGGTTCATGTATTCCCAGCGATCCGAGTCGAACACCCGCGCCCGCACCTGTGGCATCGGCGCGAACTTGGTAATTGCCGGGTCAAGCCAGATCGAGCGCAGAAAGTGATCGGGATTATCCACGCAAGTCCAGAGATGAGGCCGAAATGTCTTGGGGCTGTTGTTGACGGCCATCGTCACAATGCCGGGCCGGCGCAGCTTGGTGTGATCCACCTGGCCGAAGGATGGCCCGCCGCAAATCAGAAATCCACTGCGTCCGCGATAAAAGTTCTCCAGATCAACCGGCTTGTTCTCCGCCGTGAACACCAGCGGCGGGAGCGCCCCGACTCCCGTCGGGGTCGGAGTCCGAGCGGGTGGTGGTGTAGTGTGCGCTGTCCCCAGCGCAACGGGCTTGGCGTTACGGACTGTCGGCTGGGGACAGCCGACGCTACACCGGCGAGGAGCGCCATCCCGTTTGAGGTTCACGATGACTTCAAAATCAGCGTCTGTTTTGTGCGCTTCCAAGACGCCGGGAATCCGGTCCAGCAGCCTTTTCATTTCCGGCGAGCCGTGGATGTCCCGGTGAATCGCCTCAAACTCATCATTCGGAATGTTGATCTCCATCGTCACCTCCTTACTTTATGGCGCGCTCGAAGAAGCAACTCTTGCCGGAAGTCCGTCAAAACCTCCCGGACCCCCGTCATCCTTCGCCGGTTTTCCGTCTGCTGTTCCCTGACTACTTCTTTGCACCGGCCAACCCTTCCCCTGCTTCCGCTGCGGATGCTTGCAGCCCCATTTCGGCAGGTTCTCCTCGTAGGCGGCCAGATTCATGATCTCTTTGCTCTTGCGGCTGACCTTACATCCGCAATTCCGACACCATTCCACGCCTGCCGGCGTCACCCGCCGCTTGTCGCACTCCCGGCAAATGGCGATGCGCTGCTCGATAATCTCCGGCGCCACCCGCTTCGCCGTGAACATCGCCTCGATCAACGTTTTCACTTGCGCCGGCG